>Ga0308165_1000587_pt1 | contig 63039 bp, 50 predicted proteins | sample PhyWR2_FD_201032 | JGI IMG/M metagenome (GOLD analysis project Ga0308165, IMG submission 201032) | Phyllosphere microbial communities from UC Gill Tract Community Farm, Albany, California, United States - DLSLW.R2 | ecosystem: Host-associated > Plants > Phyllosphere > Unclassified | place: USA... | reverse complement strand
AAGTAGCGCGCATTTTATGGAGACATGGGCAGTCATGCAACTAAAAAATTGCATAAATTGTTCATTCGCTCACATTTTGTGCGCAAACAGGGAAAAACGCTGTTATTTCATGCAAAGCAGGCTAAATATTCAGCATAACGAGCCCAAATACACGGTGAAAGCGTACCGTGATGCCCTCCGCGTTAAGCATCACTCGCCCATATTTTTTCTTATTATTCGCGTCATCTGGTGTTAACCTCCTGCCCATTGTCCAAAATTAACTACTAAGTGATGGGCTATTACCTGTGACAGTTCGTAAATGTGCAGATAAATGGTTCACTGAAGCCTGCTTATGAGCAAAAAAGAGCAATCGTTAATGACACCTTATCTTCAATTTAACCGCAGCCAGTGGGCCGCCCTGCGTGATTCGGTTCCCATGACGCTCACGGAAGGTGAAATCGCGCGTTTAAAAGGGATAAACGAAGATCTGTCGCTGGAAGAAGTTGCCGAGATTTATCTGCCACTGTCCCGCTTGCTTAACTTCTATATAAGCTCCAACCTGCGCCGCCAGGCCGTACTGGAACAGTTCCTCGGTACCAACGGGCAACGCATTCCTTATATCATCAGTATTGCGGGCAGCGTGGCGGTAGGTAAAAGCACCACCGCACGCGTCTTACAGGCACTGCTGAGCCGCTGGCCAGAACATCGCAGCGTGGAGTTAATAACGACTGACGGCTTTCTGCACCCGAATGAGGTGTTAAAAGAACGCGGTCTAATGAAGAAGAAAGGTTTTCCGCTTTCCTATGATATGCACCGTCTGGTGAAATTCGTTTCCGATTTGAAGTCTGGCGCGCCAAACGTCACGGCACCGGTTTACTCTCATCTTATTTACGATCGTATCCCCGATGGCGATAAAACCGTGGCCCAGCCAGATATACTGATTCTGGAAGGGTTAAATGTTTTGCAAAGCGGCATGGATTATCCCCATGACCCGCACCATGTCTTTGTCTCCGATTTCGTCGACTTCTCTATTTATGTCGACGCCCCCGAAAATCTGCTGCAAAACTGGTATATCAACCGCTTCCTGAAGTTCCGCGAAGGGGCATTCACCGATCCTGATTCTTACTTCCATAACTACGCCCAGCTTTCCGAAGCCGAGGCCGTTAATGTCGCCACCGCGCTCTGGAATGAGATCAACTACGTGAACCTGAAAGAGAACATCCTGCCGACGCGTGAGCGAGCCAGCCTGATTCTGACCAAGAGCGAGAATCACGCCGTTGACCAGGTGCGGTTGCGGAAATAGCAAACGTGCAGACATAAAAAAACCGGCGATTATCGCCGGTTTTTTTGTTTACGCATTATGGGTGCGGTTTCTCACCGTTTTCATCCTGGTCGACCGCAAAGCAGGCAACCAGCTGACCACCATACTCTTTCAACTGTGGTTGCAACTGCGTGCACGGCCCAAAGCGACGACGGCAACGGGCGTTGAAAGCGCAGCCCGGCGGCGGATTCAGCGGGCTTGGCAGCTCGCCGGTCAGCTTGATACGCTCGCGACGGTCATCCGGATTCAGACGCGGTGTTGCCGAGAGAAGCGCCTGCGTATACGGGTGACGAGGATTATTGAAGATCTGATCTTTCGTCCCCTTCTCCACGCAACGGCCCAGATACATCACCATCACTTCATCGGCGATATGCTCAACCACAGACAGGTCATGGGAGATGAACACATATGACAGTCCCAGATCCTGCTGCAAATCCATCATCAGGTTCAGCACCTGCGCACGAACGGACACGTCGAGTGCAGAAACGGGTTCGTCCGCAATCACTACATCTGGATCCAACATCAAACCACGTGCAATCGCGATACGCTGGCGCTGTCCACCTGAGAACATATGCGGATAACGATCGTAATGCTCCGTTTTGAGCCCCACTTTCGCCATCATCGCCAACGCTTTTTCGCGGCGCTGCTCTTTATTGAGCGTGCTGTTAATTTGCAGCGGCTCTTCCAGAATCTGTCCCACTTTTTTACGTGGGTTCAAAGAACCGTACGGGTTCTGGAACACTATCTGGATTTTTTGCCGACGCAGTTTCTGCGCTAGCGGGTCATGCTTGAGCAGATCCTGGCCCTGATAATAGAGTTCGCCACCGGTAGGTATCTCAATCATCGTTAGCAGACGACCCAGCGTTGATTTACCACAGCCGGACTCACCCACGACGGCCAGCGTTTTGCCACGTTCAAGGGTAAACGATACCCCGTCCAATGCTTTGACCAGACGTTCAGGGGCAAAAAGCCCCTTCTTCACCGGGTAATACTTTTTCAGGTCGATGGCCTGCAACAAAAGTTGTTGTTTGGCGGCCTCTTGCGTACTCATAGTGTAGGCCTCCCGGCATCATCGAGTGGGTAATGACATTTAGACTGACGACCATCGTTCAGGGTAAAGAGTTCTGGCTCTTCGGCACGGCATTTATCCGTCGCATACGGACAACGCGGATTCAGCAGGCAACCCGTCGGGCGGTCATATTTGCCCGGGACGACGCCCGGCAGTGATGCCAGACGCGCTTTATCCTGAGCAAACTCCGGCAGCGCACGCAATAGCGCCTGCGTATACGGGTGACGCGGTGCGCGGAAAATCGCGTTCGCGCTTCCGGTTTCCACCACCTGCCCGGCGTACATCACGATGATCTTGTGCGCGGCTTCCGCGACCAGTGCCAAATCATGCGTAATCAGAACCAGCGCCATATTCTCTTTCTGCTGTAACTCCAGCAGAAGTTCAATGATTTGCGCCTGAATGGTCACATCCAGTGCCGTCGTAGGTTCATCCGCAATCAGCAGTTTTGGTCGACACGCAATCGCCATGGCGATCATTACGCGCTGACTCATACCGCCCGAAAGCTGATGCGGATAGACATCCAGACGTGAGGCCGGATCGGGAATTCCCACCTGCGTGAGCAGGTCAATCGCACGCTGAAGACGGGTTTTCTTATTGCCGCCCTGATGCACTTTAATCGCTTCCATAATCTGGAAACCGACGGTGTAACAAGGGTTCAGGCTGGTCATTGGGTCCTGGAAGATCATCGCTACTTCGGCACCCACCAACTGGCGGCGCTGCTTCTCGGAGATACGCTTCAGATCCTGACCGTTAAACTCAAGGCTTTCCGCCATCACGCGGCCTGGATAGTCAATCAGTCCCATGATCGCCAGCGAGCTGACTGATTTACCGGAACCAGACTCCCCCACAATACCGACCACTTCACCTTGATTCACGCTGTAGCTGATACGGTCTACGGCACGAAACTCGGAGCCAACGTCACCGAAGTGCACCGATAATTTATCTACATTTAATAACGCCATCTCGTGCCTCTTACTGCTTCAGTTTGGGATCAAGTGCATCACGCAGACCATCACCCATCAGGTTAAATGCCAGCACCGTGAGCAGAATCGCCAGACCCGGGAAGGTGACGACCCACCAGGCGCTTTGCGCGAACTGCAACACATCGGCGAGCATGGTGCCCCACTCCGGTGTTGGCGGTTGCGCACCCATGCCCAGGAAGCCAAGAGCAGCCATATCGAGAATGGCGTTAGAGAAACCAAGCGACGCCTGAACGATCAGTGGCGCAAGGCAGTTTGGGAGAATATTGATGAACATCTGACGCAGCGCGCCCGCGCCCGCAACGCGAGACGCGGTTACGTAATCGCGGTTCACTTCGACCAGCACCGCCGCTCGGGTTAATCGCACATAGTGCGGTAACGCGACGAACGTCAGCGCCAGCGCGGCGTTGCCTATCGAGGGCCCGAACACCGCCACCAGCACCAGGGCTAGCAACAGACTTGGCAGCGCCAGCATGATATCAACGACACGCATGATGATGTTGTCGATCAGACCACCGAAGTAACCGGCAATCAGCCCGAGGATAACGCCCAGAATCAGCGACAGTACCACCACCAGACAGCCAACCAGCAGCGACAAACGCGCACCGTACATCAGGCGAGATAACACATCACGACCCACATCATCCGTTCCCAGAAGATGCGCAAACGTCCCGCCGTCCTGCCAGGCTGGCGGAGAAAGCAGCACGTCCCGGAACTGGTCCGCCGGATTATACGGTGCCAGGAAATTCGCGAAAACCGCAATGATCAGCATGATGATGACATACACCAAACCGACCACCGCACCTTTGTTACGCTTGAAGTAGTGCCAGAACTCCTGCAGCGGCGTCATAGGCACCGGGGCAGCAACAACTTTATTTTGAGTAACTTGTGACATGATGGCCCCTTACTTCTTATGACGAATACGCGGGTTCACCACGCCGTAAAGCAGATCGACCAGCAGGTTGACGAGGATAATCATCGTCGCCACCAGCAACACGCCGCCCTGCACTACCGGATAGTCACGGCGTTGCAGCGCATCGATCAGCCAGCGCCCCAGGCCGGGCCAGGAGAAAATGGTTTCGGTCAAAATCGCCCCTGCGAGCAACGTCCCCACCTGCAGACCGATAACGGTCACCACGGGCAGCATCGCGTTACGTAAGGCGTGAACGATAATGACGCGCATACGGGTCAACCCTTTGGCGCGAGCGGTGCGGATATAATCCTCGCCCAGCACTTCCAGCATGGATGAACGCGTCATACGCACGATGACCGCCAGTGGAATGGTTCCCAGCACTATCGCAGGCAAAATCATATGCGCGACGGCATCTATGAAGTTGCCCTCTTCACCCCAAATGGCGGTGTCGATCAGCATAAAACCAGTAAGCGGATTCGAATCATCCAGGAAGACCATATCGCTGACGCGCCCGGAAACCGGCGTCAGGTTCCATTGCACCGAGACCAGCATGATCATCATCATGCCCCACCAGAAGATAGGCATGGAATAACCGGTCAGCGCGAGGCCAACGGCGGTGTGATCGAAAATAGAGCCACGCTTCACGGCAGCCAGTACGCCGACTGGAATACCGACAGCGACGGCAAACATCATGGCGCAGACACCGAGTTCAAGCGTCGCTTTAAAACGCGGCACAAACTCGTCCCACACCGGAAGACGGCTTTTCAGCGAAATCCCTAAATCACCGTGCAGAACGCCCCAAATGTAATTGAGGTACTGCTGCCACAGCGGCTTATTCAGGCCGAGTTCGGCCAACAGCTGCGCATGGCGTTCAGGGGAGATACCACGCTCACCTGCCATAATCATTACCGGGTCGCCGGGGATCATATGGACGAAGGCAAAAGTGAGAAGGGTGATACCGATAAACGTGGGGATGACAAGTCCCAGACGTCGGAGGATGAACTGCAACATAACCCGGATTCTCTGTAATGACGCACCATCAAAAGCGTGACGTCTTTATTGCTCACAAATGTAAATATCCTCTCCTCAGGGGAGACGATAAGGGTGAGAGGAACGGTTAAATCCCTCTCACCCCGACCCTCACCCAATGGGAGAGGGGGACACCCTACTTATTATTCAACCGATACGTTTTCGAAGTGGTGTTTGCCCAGTGGATCAACCACATAGCCTTTCACTTCTTTACGCACTGGCTCGTACACAGTGGAGTGAGCCACGATCAGCGCCGGAGCCTGGTCATGCATCACTACCTGAGCCTGTTTGTACAGTTCGATACGCTTGTTATGGTCATCGGTCGCACGTGCCGGCTGAATCAAGTCTTCAAACGGCTTGTAGCACCAGCGAGAGTAGTTGGAGCCTTGTTTCGCTGCATCACAGCTGAACAGGGTCGCGAAGAAGTTATCCGGATCCCCATTGTCCCCGGTCCAACCCATCATCACCGCCTGGTGCTCACCAGCTTTGGCACGCTTCAGATACTCGCCCCACTCGTAGGTCACGATCTTGGCCTGAACGCCGATTTTAGCCCAGTCAGCCTGAACCATCTCAGCCATACGGCGAGCGTTCGGGTTGTATGGACGCTGTACAGGCATCGCCCACAGCTCAACGGTAAAGCCTTTATCCTGACCCGCTTCTTTCAGCAGTGCTTTCGCTTTCTCAACGTCGTAAGTGTAATCCTTAACGTCGTCGTTATAACCCCACATGGTTGGTGGAATCAGGTTTTTCGCGGCAACGCCAGCACCCTGATAAACCGCCTTGATGATGGCTTCTTTGTTTACCGCGTAGGTCAGCGCCTGGCGCACTTTCACGTCATCAAACGGTTTCTTCTCAGTGTTGAAGGACAGGTAACCTACGTTCAGGCCCGCCTGCTCCAGCAGGTTGATGTTTTTGTCCTGCTTCATACGCGCGATATCAGCCGGGTTCGGGTATGGCATAACCTGGCATTCGTTTTTCTGCAGTTTTGCGTAACGCACAGAGGCGTCAGGCGTGATGGAGAAGACCAGACGGTCGATCTGCGGTTTAGTACCCCAGTAACCTTCGAACGCTTTGTACAGAATGCGCGAGTCTTTCTGGTATTGCAGCAGCTGGAACGGACCGGTACCAATTGGGTTCAGATCCACTTTTTCCGGCGTGCCCGCTTTCAGCATGTTATCCGCATATTCTTTCGACAAAATAGACGCGAAGTCCATTGCCAGGTCAGCCAGGAATGGTGCTTCCGGACGGCTCAGAACAAACTGAACGGTTTTATCGTCAACTTTTTTCACTTCGGTAATCAGGTCTGGCAGACCCATACCTTCGAAGTATTCGTAGCTGCCGCCAGACACTTTATGGTACGGGTTCTGGGCATTTTTCTGACGATCAAAGGAGAACACAACGTCGTCGGCATTCAGATCGCGAGTGGGTTTAAACTCTTTGCTATCCTGCCACTTCACGCCTTGACGCAGGTGGAAGGTATAGGTTTTGCCGTCTTCGCTGACTTCCCATTTCTCCGCCAGACCCGGAATAACTTCCGTGGTACCGATTTTGAATTCAACCAGACGGTTATAGATAGGCACAGAGCTTGCGTCGTACGTGGTACCCGAGGTGAAGAGCTGTGGGTTAAAGCCTTCCGGCGAGCCTTCAGAACAGTAAACCAGGGTTTTCGCATTTACGCTTGCCGCGACGGTCAGAGCAACCAGGCTCAGACCAAGCTTCAGCATCCCTGACTTCTTCAAGGAAATACTCATTATTCTGCTCCAATGTGATGTTTTGCTTTGTTGTGTTACGCCGCCTGACCTTTATTTATTATTTACCCGGTCCGGTCGGTGATGCCCGAAGGCGTTATAAGGGATGGAGAATCCTTTCAGAAGAGCGACAGAGTTGCAGCGCAGATCGTCCCTGAAATGCCCCTCGTGCCCTACAATCTGTCAACAGAATGTGAAAACGTCAATACAGGTGGCGGGGATTTACGTTGAGGGTGAGAAACGGCAAACAAAGATTAAAAAAACTCCAGGCATCTATTTTCAGCAGGGAAATTTATGCTACTCGCCATCTTGCAGCACAAACCTCTTCATATTTCGCAACAATCAGTGATTAACATTTATTCATATCGCGTAAATTTTCTTACAGAATGGTGATTATCTGAGCACTTAATGCCATGAACGTTAAAACGCACAGCGGAAAATGCTGAGGTTATCCATAAGCAACGCGAAAAAAGATCAATCTATATATAAAAAAATACAATGGATTATGTCACAAAATCGTTAACAGGCAGGGGTAAACGAGAGGTAAGGTCTGTTTTGACAGGTTGCCATAGGTAAGTCCCTAACGCAAAACCTTGCTTGAGGGTGAGTTTCACATTTGGGTAATGCTTTTTCATTCGCAGAATGCAAAAAGGGCCAACCTTGCGGTTAGCCCTTTTTTAAATGTGGTCGGCGAGAGAGGATTACTTACCGCTTCGCGGCTCGCCCTTCGGGCCGTTGCTGAATCAACGTTCTCTCGCTTCGCGCGAGTCAAACCTCCTTCGGAGGTTCCACGCAGCTATTTAGGTAAAATTTATCAGGTGTGTTTCGGGGTTTTAATGCTCAACTCACACCGGAAACACCGCCAGTGCCGTTCTGACGGTGCCGATAATACAGAAGTTATGGTAAATCTGTTCGGTAGACCTATTGGTTAGGCTAGTCGATATCAGAAAGCGAACCATAGTCGATATAACAGTCCATTGAACTGATAACGTCCTTGTTTTTTGATACATCTAACCACGCAGATGCTTCGTGCTCATTGCTAACTCTGTTTAGACTTTCGGTTATCGTGTAGCTATAGATACCATTTTTAAACTCTATAGAGCTGTTTAGTCCTGTACCAACAGGGATTTCTTGCGTGATACTTAGTTGTTCCTTCTTTCTTGTTAATTCCATTTCTGGCTGGGTGTTTTTCTTTCCGAATGTATATGTTAAATTTTCTCCATCCTTGTAGACTGAAATTGACTTGTTGTTTTCCGTCGAGCATTTGAAAATTAATTCGTATGCACTAACATTTGTTGATAATGAAAATACAGCCATTATTGCCAATGTAATTAAACATCTCATACTTCTCTCCGAAGCTGGTTTGACTCTGGTTTCTCGTTTTTCATTTCACCATGCTCATTTGGAAAACGCATTTCAGTAAGAATTGATATAGCACTGCCGTACACACAGCAACGAGCATCAAATCCATTTAACCCTCTATAGTGAGTGTCTCCAATACGTCCTGGTAGGTTGACTGACGAGCTAGCTTTCCAAAATGCTTGGCTGCGATAACAAACTTTTGTTCCTTTGTTTGTTCTTACTGAGTGTCTTTCTAGTGAGTGTTCAGCGTCGGCATATTTAGCCATTACGTTTAAACTCCAGTAGAATCCAGCACTATCAGTTGACTCATAGCTGCTATTTTCAAGGTTATCTCTCCACTCAATAACGTTACTTGGCAGATCGGCATTGTTCGAATCACCAAGATAGTTGTCTGTATCTCTCAATACACTATTGTTATAGAGTCTCTTGTATTCAGCAGAAAGCCTATTTTTGACGTTATCAGGATAATTTCTCCCCCTAAAGCTAAAGTATTTGAAGTAATTGTCAGGGCTTGTTAGCTGCAAAATACCTCTACCATGCCACGGGTAGTACCAAGCATTATGATGTCCTATAACGGCTCTTGTATGTGGATCCCTGTCGGTATACCTATATGCTTCATGAGTGGTACTCAGCCAAGCTGTTTCTTGTATTGCATTACCAAGGAAACAGGCCACTCGGAAAGGTGTATTGATCAAGTATTTCTGCATTGTGATGTTAAGGCTGCTATGAATTTTATTAGCAACACTATTTTCTTCATCATTATATTTAACTGAATCCCAATGTGTATTACTGATAGCATGCAATGGAATTAGCTGTTTTAGTTCTGGCTTGCTGAGCCAGCCACATTTGCGGAAATGGCTGATAAATGCGGCAGGGTGGAAATGCCAAAGTCGGCCTGTGCCAAGCGCTCCTGTATCAAAGCACAGAGCGGAGGCATGCTCCTTGATTTTGCTGTACTCCGTATCCGACATGACGGGTACATCTTCGCTGCCTTTTTTCAGCCAGGCATAGCGCTGGTCAAAGGTGGCTGCATTCCATTCCAGCGGAAAATGGCAGACAAGTTTGCTGCTCAGTTCGCTGAGATGCCCGCTTTTCTGTAAATCCGCAATGAGCGGGGAATTACATTGGCTGTTATTGTCCGTGTCATCGTCCACCATCCACCACCCCGTCCAGTGGGGAAAGTCGGCATCGCTGAATTTTTTTATGTCAGGAGAGGCCAGGTTAACCATTCCCTTACCTCCAGGAAAACTGACGGTACGCCACAGCGGAGCGTTGGCAGGTGTCAGGGTTTCATGTTCGGTGTTGATGACCCGCCCGAAGCGGAGGAGTTCGAACCCGGCTGACGGATTTTGTGGATATAGACGGCATGCAGTACGGTACAGACTGTACTCATAGCTAACAGGTTTACCGTCCTTATTTTTTTCGCTGTCTGCATCCACCAAGGGATCGCCCACCGTGTCATAGACAAAATCACTGGTCGCATTTTTCCTTCGCGTGACTATCGTGCAGCTACCGTTTTCAAAAGTCATGCTGATGAACAGCGGCGCTGTACTGGTGTGAACCTTATTCAGATTGCCCGTATCAGGTGAACCTGCATCGGCTACCTGCTCATAAAACGGCGTTCCCGAAGGCAGATAAAAATGAATATCGCCGTAAACCGTGTCCGTTCTGCCGTCTGTGGCAATGTTCAGGCCTGGTGTTGATCGCCCGGTCAGTTTCAGCATGTTCTCGTCATCACAGAACACCTGAAAGTGAAAGGCATTTACGTTATCCACTATGCCATTGTGCCCGATGGGATCCTTTCGCCAGATTCTGGCCCCGGCCTTAATCGCCGGATCTAACCTGTCCCGCAGGTGCATGTACAGGGAGTAGAACACGACGGTGCCACTGTCACCGGAACCGATGGCGGTTTCGTGTTTCAGCAGAACATAGCCGTCATCGGTTTTACCAATATAATTCAGCGGGAATGCATCACGCTTATCTGTGTTGGACGGTTCAGCCGGGCGCGCGGCACGAACTTCTGTTGCGGAGAGGGGTAGTGACTCGCGCCATGTTATACGTTCCTTTGTTATATCGGGGGTGTATAACAAAGGAACGTATAACTGAAATATCTGGCTGTAAATGTATCGGTCTGGTCTGAACAGAACGAAAAAAAGCCGCAATCCCTTAGAGATTGCGGCCTGACTTACCTTTTCTGGTCTGGACTGAACCACACCGTACTGTAATTTGGTCGGCGAGAGAGGATTCGAACCTCCGACCCACTGGTCCCAAACCAGTTGCGCTACCAAGCTGCGCTACTCGCCGAATGCGGAGCGCATCTTACTGCTGGGGTGCGCTCCCGTCAATCCCTTATCATGAAAAAGCCATTCGATTGGCGATAAACTCGCCAGACCGGTTATTGCGTGGCTTTTGTTGCACTATCAGGGATATGACACCAGTTGTTATTTTCGTTAATCCCGCCATTCGGCGAGGTATAACCGAGGCAACCCATAATCGTGTCGTACAGCTCAACGTGGCGGCGCGGCACCTTCATTTCTGCCTCTTGTTTCAGATGAGCGAACATTTTCGCTTTATCCGGGTTCTCCAGATATTTATCTGACATCCAGACCATCATCGGCACGCGGAACTGCTCTGGCGGTGCCATTTTACGCGGGGTTCCGTGCAAGTGCTCAAACTCATTGATTGACTCACCATGGTCGGCGGCATAGAACACAATGGCTTTCTTATCGCGCACCTGATCAATCACGCTATCAATGAAATGATCGACATACAGCACCGAATTATCAAACGAGTTAACCAGCTCGTCTTTGGTGCAGTCTTTATCCACACCTACGCACTCCGGCGTCCATTTGGCGAAATTACGCGGATAACGCTGCGTATAGTTGAAGTGTGATCCCTTGGTATGCAGGATAATCATATGCTTGCCATCAGGATTGCCATTCAACGAGTTCTTCATTTCGTCAATCAGCAGCATGTCATCCACGCTCTTACCGCGGTTACGCGGCTCGGCACCGATTTGCTCGCGATAAGCAATGTTCTGCGCCATGGTGTTGCTGTAGAACCACATTTCGCTCTGCATGGCGTAAAGGTCGGACGTAAACCCAAGCTGGCGCAGAACCGAGAAGACGTTTTGCTCTTTCAGCGTACGCTGAGGGTTATCATCCGCCCCGCCCTCGCGCACAAACATGCAGCGCAACGAGAGTTTAGTGGCGGTATCACAGGAGTACCCGCGATAGGCAATCAGGTTCTTTTCCTGCGACAGGTTTGGCGTCGTGTCACGATCGTAGCCAAGAATGCCCATGTGATCCCAGCGCGTCGTTTCACCGATAATAAAGATAAAATAGGTATCATCGATGTCTTTAGGCGCCTGGTATGTAAATTGTTTGGCGGGATTCTTCAACGATTTATTGTCGGCTGACTCGTCGACTTGCGCCCAGGCGTAAAGGCCCAGCGCCGATATCCAGTTAGAAGGAAGATAGGAGTTAGCCACGACGCCGCCGTAGCTCGGCATATCCACGCCAGAGGTACGCTCATCGTATTTTTGCTTCACATCCAGCAGGCGAATCGGTCCCCAGACCATCAAACCTGCCAGCACCACCAGCGTAACGCTTCGGATGCGTTGCCCAGGCGTACGCATTTGCCGAAGCAAAGTATAGCGGCAGCGGTTGCTCCAGATGAACAGCAGCGGCAGCGCGCTCACGCACACCAGCCAGAGAATAAAGTGCAGACCCACCACCTCTTTCGAGAGGTCAATATCCGTCGTCATGACAGAGGCAATAATGCCGTAGCCAATGACCACGTTCATGAAAGTCATGTAATAACTGGCACCCGCAGAGAACACGACCACCAGCGAGGCGAGCACACGCCACATGCGTCGACCAAATAGCGAGAGCAGGCGTAACAGGAAGAACGTCACCAGAACGGTAGCGACCAGTTCAACCACTCCGGAGATTCCTTTCCAGACAGTAAAATCTTGTGCGTAACCATCAAACCGACGGAAAAAAACAGCACCATTCATAAACAGGCCGATGTACAACGCCAGCAAAAAGCTCAGCTTTTGTTGTGTCATCGATTTGATGTATTTCATGCATTCAACCCGGAAAAAGGGAGAGTAACCCCGCTTCACTTCATATGAAAAGTGAACAGACTATATATGCGCTCAGGGATCCATTATCAGAAATGTCTAAAGCGTGGTAAGTAGACCACAACGATGGAAAAAAGTGGCAGGAGAGTGTGTGATTGAAGCGGATATTTACAAAAAAACAAACTAAAGGTATCCAACCTTAAGTTTTCCTTAGATTTCATCGCTAAAAAAGGCCGGAAACCCGGCCTTTTTCGTTGTTTGTTTACGCATGCGCCTCACTATAGACTTCGCGCTGCGGTTGACGAATCGTCGTGGACAGTGCCAGCGAAATAATCAGTAAGGCAAATATCACGCAGAAGGTCACATAGAAGCCGCCAAACAGCGAAGCGATAAGCGAACCGCAAATGCTGCCGATCCCAAACCCTAAATAAATCACGCCGTAATTCTTCGCCAGATTGTTCAGGCCAAAGAATTCGCTCACCAGTGAAGGGAAGACGGTAATGGTGCCGCCAAAGTTAAAGGCTACGCAGGCGATAGCGGCAAAGAAGGTCATTTCATTCAGCGGCGCGAACAGCAGCGCGGCCATACCGACCAACGACACGACCTGTCCCATGGTAATGACACGGATACGCGAGATTTTGTCAGACAGGATACCCAGAACCAGTCGGCCTGACAGGTTAGCAATGGAAATCACCGTCACTGCGTTGGCTGCGGTTGCCACATCCAGTTTCACCATTCCCTGAGCAATATCCTTCGCCACACCGATAACATACAGGCCACTCATACAGGCGGTCAGGAACATCACGGCTAACATCCAGTACTGCGGTTGACGCATGGACTGCGCCAGCGTGAAGTCATTTTCCACCACGCCATTCACCGTTTTGACTGCCTGTTGAGGCGCATCTTTCATCAGCGTGGCACCGAAAAGAATCATTACCAGCACAATCGCGCCCCAGATCATGAACGTCTTTTCCAGACCAACAGATTCCAGTAAATGCGAGTCGATAAATTTAAAACCGAGGCTGCCCAAGCCGTAAGAACCGATTGAGAATGCGGAGATTAAGCCTTTACGTTCCGGGAACCATTTCACGCAGTTGGACAGCGTCAACAGATAGCCCGCACCGTCCGCCAGACCAACCAGCACGCCCGCACTGAGCCATAGCATCATCAGGCTATTAGAATGCGCAGTCAGGAAAAAGCCCACACCCAGCATAATACCGGAGGCCATAGTCACGCGCTTTACACCGAAACGCTCCTGCAATTTGCCAGCGACGGAAGACGAAAGCGCTAACCCCAGGCTCAGCAAGCCGAAGGAAAATGCCACCTGACTGACCGGTGCTCCCAGTTTGTCGGACAGCGCGCTGTTAAACAGGCTCCAGGTATAAACCGATCCCAACGCAAATTGCGTCACGATGGTGCCGAAGAGTGTCAGCCAACGAGTGCGGTTATAGGTTGATGTGTTCATGGCAGTTGTCCTGCAAGAGAAATTAAGGGAATTCGCTGCAGACAACGATATACAAATCCCTTTATTGCCAGGGGAGAAACGGCATGAAATGCAGTAGAGACGGAATGAAATGCCTGAAATCAGGAATGAATGACCTTGCCAGATTTCGCAACGCGCCTTTGTTAGTGACTGCTATCGCCACAGGGCTTGCTGTTATTGTGTTCAAGATGTTATGGAAGCGTTACCGGAAATAATAATTTTAGAATCTCGCACTCACCCCCAGGGTATAAAGATAGTCTTCGCCTGTCATCGTACTTTCCGCCTGGGATAACGACGCATACGCCGCCAGATGGGGATAAAGCAGCACGTCAGCCCCCACCGTCACGTCCATCCAGTTGTCATACTGCAATGATGTAGGCAGTCGGCTCATCCCGGACTGCGATTTCCATTGGTTATCACCAAACTGCTGGTTATAGCTCACCTGCGCCCAGGGCCGTAAATCACCCACGCGTGTATCCACCCGCCAGCCAAGCGTGCTAACGCTGGCGTGCCAGAGCGGATCGGTGAGCGACGTTGAACTGCCGTTATCACCAAACTCGTTGTACATCATTTGCGTTGAACCATCGTAGTGCCACGCCGCCACAGGCCCGGTTGTGGTATTGCGGGTGACCGGCATATTCAACCCCACGCTCAGGGTGCTCGCCGATTCCGCCGGGTAATTATCCGGCATATTGAGGGCGAGTCCCGGTACGTTCTGCGAAGAACGAATTCGCTCCGCAAGAATATCGTCATAGCGCGGTTGGTGATCGGCGTCCCATGTATAGCGTTCAGTCGTATGACTTTGCGCATCTGAAACGATATATTCCTGTTGCCAGGCAGAGGCTGTGCTACAAAAAAACAAACAGACTGATACACCCACCAGGCCAGAAACAGCATGGCGACCACTGATTTTTTTTATCATCATCAAAGCGACTCCAGAGAGAGCCGAGTTCGGCGATATTTGTCATTGTTTAAGAAGCGATATAAGGGCATAACCCTTAATTAAATATTGTCTTTTTAACACTCACGTCAAGCCAGGTTGGCTGAATTTTTGCGGATTCACAATCAATAAGGGAAATAACCTATGCAACGTTGCGGATGGGTAAGCCAGGATCAGCTTTATATCGATTATCACGATAAAGAGTGGGGCGTGCCGGAAAAAGACGGCAAGAATCTCTTTGAGATGATCTGCCTGGAGGGTCAACAGGCGGGATTATCGTGGATTACCGTCTTGAAAAAACGGGAAAATTACCGTAACGCCTTCCATCATTTCGACCCGGTACGCGTTGCCGCGATGACGGAAGAAGATGTCGAAAGACTGGTGCTGGACGCCGGTATCATCCGTCATCGTGGCAAGATTCAGGCCATTATCGGCAACGCGCGCGCATACCTGGCAATGGAAGAAAACGGCGAGCCTTTTTCAGATTTTGTCTGGTCGTTTGTTGACCATACCCCGAAGATCACCCATGCCGCGACGCTGGCTGAAATCGACACATCCACGCCTGCATCCGATGCCCTTTCTAAAGCGTTGAAAAAACGCGGATTCAAGTTTGTTGGCACCACAATTTGCTACTCTTTCATGCAAGCGTGCGGCCTGGTTAACGATCATGTGACGGGCTGCTTCTGCCATCCTGGAGGACAACATGATTCGCAAATGGCAAAGTGAGAACACCGCGCCGCTGCTGAGTTTATGGCTGGAAAGCACCACCGATGCGCATCCGTTTATCGATGCGCAGTACTGGGTTGAAAGCGAAGCGCTGGTCCGTGATGCTTATCTGCCGTCAGCGGAAACGTGGGTTTGGGAAGAGTCTGGTGAAATCAGAGGCTTTATCAGCGTTATGCAGTTTCAGTTTATCGGCGCGCTGTTTGTCGCCACTCCCCATCTGGGGAAAGGGATCGGGCACGCGCTGATTCAGCATGTTCAGCAGACGTACCCGTCCTTAAGTCTTGAGGTTTACCAGAAAAACAGTCGGGCGGTGAATTTCTACCATGCTCAGGGTTTTCGCATTGAAGACAGCGCCTGGCAGGAAGAGACGCAACACCCGACGTGGATTATGAGTTGGCAGGCGGATCAAACGCCGTCAGCGTAAGTTCCGGTCCCTGATATTTCTCCACCCAGGCGAGCGCCGTATTTCCCGCGCAACCATTCCCCAGCTTCGAGCTGGGGAGATCTTTGGTTAACACGTTCACCGCGCCGTTTTTACAGATTCCGCCTTCATGGCGATCCAGATCGGGCCACGCGCCCTGGTGAATACAGATCACACCAGGTTTAATCCCCGTACTGACCACGGCTCCCGCGAGCACCTGTCCGCGCGTGTTCCAGACCCGCACCACATCACCGTCGGCAATTCCACGCGCGTTGGCGTCATCCGGATGCAAGGTGATCGGCTCACGTCCCGCCACGGCGTACTGTTCACGCAGTGACGAATAGTTAAGCTGGCTGTGCAGACGATGTGCCGGATGCGCGGACAGCACCTGTAGCTGCTTCGGCTGCGCGTTACCGTGCCACTCATCGGGCTCAAGCCACATCGGATGGGGTGGGCAATCGGCATAGTTAAAGCTGGCGATACGCTGCGAATAGATCTCGATTTTGCCGCTTTCCGTTTTTAGCGGGTGACTCTGCGGGTCACGGCGGAAATCAGCAAAACGGACAAACTGCGCGTTCTGTTCGCTCTCCGGCATTTCAAAAATAGCATTCTCTTCCCAGAACTCTGCAAACGGCGGCAACGTTACGCCCTGTGATTGACCGCGCTGCCCGGCAATCTGGTAAAACGTCTCGAGCCATTCCAGATCCGTTTTGCCTTCCGTGAAGCGCTCGCGACCGCCCGGCTCCCACAGCTCGCTCAATGCTGCAAACACCTCAAAATCATCACGCGCTTCGTCACGCGGCGGAACCACACGCTTCATCGGCACCATGTGCTGATTGCTGTAATCGCCAGTCATGGTCAGATCGTTACGCTCAAATGAGGTGGTCGCTGGCAGCACAATATCAGCGTGCTTCGCCGCTGCGGTCCAGAAGCACTCTGAAATGACCACCAGCTCTGGTTTCTGCCACGCACGAATCAGGCGGTTGGTATCCTGATGATGGGTAAAGTTTGCGCCGCCCGCCCACCAGACAAAACGGATATCCGGGAAATGCCGATCCATGCCGTTGTGCTGATAAAAACCGCCTGGGTTTTCCAGCGCTTCAACGATACGAGCAACCGGAATTTTATCGACCGCATCAATCCCGTTTTGCACAGAACCCTGCATCGAGGCCAGCACCGCCGCCCGGCGCGTCGGATTCCCGCCGTTGGCAAAGTGATACGACAGGCCAAAACCGCCGCCCGGCGTACCAATCTGGCCGAGCATCGCGGCAAGCGTCACCAGCATCCAGTGCTTTTGCTCGCCAAACTGCTGACGCTGCATTCCCCAGCCCGACATCAACATGGTGGTGTTTTGATGGAATAACGCCGCCAGTTCGCGAATTTTAGCGGCATCAACGCCGCAAATTTCGGCAGCCCATTCAGCGGTTTTCGCCACTCCGTCAGATTTACCGGTCAGATACTGCGTAAAGATGTCGAAACCGGTTGTACAGCGCGCCAGGAATTCAGCATCATGCCAACCGTTTTCCACTAGCGTATAGGCCACACCCAGCATCATCGCGACATCGGTGCCCATATGCGGCGCGATCCACTCGGCGCTGTCCCCAAGAAAATCGAGCGTTTCAGAACGCATAGGATCGATGCAGATCAACCGCTTACCGCTTTTACGCAGCGCGTCAAAATAGGCAATCCCCTGCTCATCGCTGGCATTCCACGCAATCTTCAGCGTGTTAAGCGGGTTGGCGCTCCACAACACCACGACGTCCGTATGTTCCAGCACCAGCGGCCAGCTGGTTTGCTGCTGATACACCTCATTGCCCCCCACGACATACGGCATGATCGCCTGGGCCGCACCGGTTGAATAATCACCCAGATGCCCCGTGTAGCCGCCCGCCAGGCTCATATAGCGTTGCAACAGCGTCGCCGCTTTATGCAGCACGCCGTTGGAGCGCCAGCCGTAAGACCCGGCAAAGATAGACGACGCGCCGTAGCTTTCGCGGATGCGTTTGTGTTGCCCGTGGATGAGCGCCAGCGCATCGTCCCAGCTCACGCGTACAAATTCATCTTGCCCACGCACGCCCTGCGGATTATCCGGCGACGCTAAAAAACCTTTACGCACCATCGGCCAGCGCACACGGGTTTTACTGTGCACCTGATCGCGCACCGCAGTTTGTAATGAATTGGGATGATCGGTGGGCAGCGCCCCGCGTGAAGACAGCACGTTCTCGCCGTCGGTTTCAACCAGCATGGGCCCCCAGTGGGCTGCGGTCAGAATGGTTTTTATTGAGGTGGTCAAAGCGTGCGCTCCTGGGCTGCCTGTTGCAGGTTTCACGGCCTTCTTTGAAGCCGTTTATGGTTTGACACAAATTTCAGAGTTATCCCCGGAATTTTCTGCATAACTGGGCGTCATAATCAACCGCCACGTCCGTCGTGGCAAAGAATAAAAAGGATTAAGGAAATAAGATGAATAAACGCGTATTGGTTATTGCCGCTCTGGTGAGTGGCGCACTGGCGGTTTCTGGCTGCACAACAAACCCTTACACCGGCGAGCGTGAAGCGGGTAAATCCGGCATTGGCGCAGGTATCGGCTCATTGGTTGGCGCGGGTGTTGGCGTGCTCTCCTCATCGAAGAAAGATCGCGGCAAAGGCGCGCTGATCGGTGCAGCGGCGGGAGCGGCGCTGGGTGGCGGTGCCGGTTATTACATGGATGTTCAGGAAGCAAAACTGCGTGACAAAATGCAGGGAACCGGCGTGAGTGTGACGCGAAATGGCGACAACATCATTTTGAACATGCCGAGCAATGTGACCTTTGACAGCAGCAGCGCTACGCTGAAACCTGCCGGGGCGAACACCCTGACGGGCGTCGCGATGGTCCTGAAAGAGTACAGTAAAACCGCAGTCAATGTGATCGGCTATACCGACAGCACCGGCAGCCAGGATCTGAATATGCGTCTGTCTCAGCAGCGCGCGGACTCCGTAGCCAGCTCCCTGATCACTCAGGGCGTGGCGGCCAACCGCATCCGCACTAGCGGGATGGGGCCGGCAAATCCAATCGCCAGCAACAGCACGGCAGAAGGCAAAGCCCAGAACCGTCGGGTCGAAATCACCCTCAGCCCGATTCAGTAAGTTTTTGTCTTCCCTCTTCCTCTGGGAGAGGGTCGAATGAGGGCATCTGCCGCCTGTATCATCCGATATGAAGCACTTGCCATCGCTGATTTTCACGTTAAGGTGTTCTCACTTAATTCAGAGAAATCAGCGATGAGCAAATCAACACGGTCCACCATCAGCGACGTGGCGAAAGCTGCAAAAACCGGTAAAACCAGTATTTCACGCTATCTGAATGGCGAGAAACATCTGCTTTCCGACGCGCTGCTGGCACGTATCGAACATGCTATTGCTGAACTCGACTATCGCCCAAGCCTCATGGCTCGCGGGCTAAAGCATGGTCGTACCCGCCTCATCGGCCTGATTATCGCCGATATCACCAATCCCTACTCCGTCAATGTGCTGAGCGGCATCGAAGCTGCGTGTCGTGAAAAAGGCTTTACGCCGCTGGTCTGTAATACGAATAACGAGCTAAATCAGGAATTGCACTACCTCGATCTGCTGCGCAGCTATCAGGTGGAAGGTATCGTGGTCAATGCCGTGGGTATGCGCGAAGAGGGGCTTAATCGTCTGCAGCAGTCCGCGCTTCCGATGGTACTCATCGACCGCAAAATTCCGGAATTTGCCTGCGATGTCGTCGGACTGGATAACACTCAGGCCGCCACGACCGCCACGGAACACCTCATCGAGCAAGGTTTTGAAGCGATTTTGTTTATGAGCGAACCGTTGGGAATGGTCAATACCCGTCGCGATCGCCTCAGCGCTTTTCGCGCAACTCTGGCGCGCTATCCCGGCGTGATTGCCGAGAATATCGAAATTCCGCTGCATGAAGCCGACCAGATGGATAACGCGCTACGTCAATTTCACACCCGCCATCGCGGAATGCGTAAAGCCGTGATTTCTGCCAACGGCGCACTCACACTCCAGGTGGCACGATCCCTCAAACGCATTGGCCTCCACTGGGGTAGCGATATTGGCCTGCTAGGCTTTGACGAACTGGAATGGGCAGAGCTGGCAGGCGTAGGAATCACCACGCTCAAACAGCCGACCTGGCAGATTGGCTATGCCGCAGTAGAACAGGTGGTTCGCCGTATTGAAGGCATGACGGACGCCGTTCGCGAGCAGGTTTTCTCTGGCGAGCTGATCGTACGCGGTTCGACTTCCCGCTAAATTCCCTTCGTGATGGCGATCATAAATTCAACACCCTGGGCTTTTCTTTGGAACCGGTTCCATCTAGCGTGATAACTATCAGCTACGAATGGGAGTCAGCCAATGGGCAGAAAAATTATCGTCGTGACCGCGGCATACGGTGCGGATCAGGTACGTCAGGCAGGCGGCCAGCGGGCCATGCTGCCCGTCATCGCAGCGGGTGGCGCAGATGGTGTCGAAATACGTCGCGAACTCTTCAGCGAGCAAGAGCTGCAAACCCTTCCCATGCTGGCCCAATCTATCGAGCTGCTTGGCTTGCTGGCCTGTTACTCAGCACCAGCCGCATTGCTAATGCCCGATGGGACGCTTAACCCGGATCTGCCACGTTATCTTGCCGAAGCCAACGCGTTAAATGCCTTGTGGTTAAAGGTTTCTTTGGGCCATTTCCGCGATAAGGCGCCGCTGGAAGCATTACGTGAATTACTCAATGACAGCGGCATGGCGCTGGTGGTTGAAAACGATCAAACTGATTGTGGCCAACTGGCACCGATGCAGCGATTCAAAGCGGCCTGTCGGGTGATGCAATTGCCCGTCACGCTGACGTTCGATACGGGCAACTGGTTATGGGTGGGCGATTCGCCTGAAGAAGCCGCTCGTCTTCTCGCCCCTGCCGTGAGCTATATCCACGTCAAAGCGGCCATCCCGCACAATCAACACTACCGCGCTAGCGCACCGGATAACGCCGATGCGCGCTGGATGGCGCTTCTGGATCAACTTCCCGCAGATGCACCACGCGGGATTGAATTCCCACTGGAGGGTCCGGATTTAGCCGCAGTGACCCGCCATTACGTCAATCTGCTACGCGAGGAATCACGCCATGTCTAAGACTTTGGACGTCATCACCATCGGTGAAGCAATGGCGATGTTCGTTGCCACCGAAACGGGTACGTTAAGCGCCGTTGAACACTTTATCAAACGTGTGGCAGGCGCAGAACTCAACGTGGCGACCGGACTGGCACGCCTGGGTATGAACGTCGGCTGGGTCAGCCGCGTAGGCAACGACAGCTTCGGTCAATTTGTCGTGGATTCGCTCAAAAAAGAGGGGATCGACGCGGCTGGCGTCACGCTCGACAGCCGTTTCGCCACAGGTTTCCAGCTCAAATCCAAAGTTGAAAATGGAACCGATCCCATCGTGGAGTATTTCCGCAAAGGATCGGCGGCCAGTCATCTTTCCCTTGCCGATTATCACTCTGCGTACTTCTCGTCAGCACGCCACCTGCATTTGAGCGGAGTGGCGGCGGCATTGTCGAGCAGTTCGTATGAGCTACTCGATCACGCAGCCAGCACCATGAAAGCTCAGGGTAAGACGATTTCATTCGATCCCAATCTGCGTCCAGTGCTGTGGAAAAGCGAGGCCGAGATGATTAATCAGCTCAATCACCTCGCCTTCCAGGCTGACTGGGTTTTGCCTGGTATAAAAGAAGGGATGATTTTGACCGGAGAGTCATCCCCCGAAGGGATCGCCGATTTTTATCTAAATCAAGGTGTGAAAGCCGTGGTGCTGAAAACGGGAGCCGATGGCGCATGGTTCAAGACAGCAGAAGGTGAAAAAGGGACCGTTGCCGCGATGAAAGTCGAGAATGTTGTCGATACCGTCGGCGCTGGCGATGGTTTCGCTGTCGGCGTGATCAGCGCCCTACTCGAAGGGAAAACGTTACCGCAGGCCGTCGCACGCGGTAACAAAATTGGCTCGCTCGCCATTCAGGTTCAGGGCGATAGCGAAGGATTACCGACGCGGGAAGCATTAGGGGAATCAATCCCCGCAACCGCGAATTAAAAACACAGCCCCGCGTACCCTACATACAGCGGCGGAAGTCACCTCAACAACAGAGGCAAGTCTATGAACAAATCGACCAATGCAGTCAAACGCTGGTGGTACATCATGCCGATCGTGTTTATCACGTACAGCCTGGCGTATCTCGATCGCGCGAATTTCAGTTTCGCTTCCGCCGCGGGGATCACCGAAGATCTGGGGATCACCAAAGGGGTCTCTTCCCTGCTCGGCGCATTGTTCTTCCTGGGCTATTTCTTCTTCCAGATCCCAGGCGCGATATATGCCGAACGCCGCAGCGTGCGCAAACTGATCTTCGTGTGTCTGATTTTGTGGGGAGCCTGTGCATCGCTCACCGGTATGGTCAACAACATTCCGGCGCTGGCCGCCATTCGGTTTATTCTGGGCGTGGTAGAAGCCGCCGTGATGCCTGCGATGCTGATTTACATCAGCAACTGGTTTACCAAATCCGAACGTTCGCGCGCCAATACTTTCCTGATCCTCGGTAACCCGGTCACGGTACTGTGGATGTCCGTCGTTTCTGGCTACCTGATTCAGTCATTCGGCTGGCGTCATATGTTCATCATTGAAGGGATCCCCGCGATTATCTGGGCCTTCTGCTGGTGGGTGCTGGTAAAAGATAAACCGTCCCAGGCAACATGGCTCTCCGAAAGCGAAAAAGCCGCGCTTCAGGCGGAACTGGAGAAAGAGCAACAGGGGCTGAAACCGGTACGTAACTACGGCGAAGCATTCCGCTCCCGCAACGTGGTGCTCCTTTGCATGCAGTACTTCACGTGGAGTATTGGTGTATACGGATTTGTGCTGTGGCTGCCTTCCATCATTCGCAGCGGCGGAGAAAACCTCGGCATGGTCGAAGTGGGCTGGCTGTCATCCGTGCCTTATCTGGCGGCAACTATTGCGATGATTGTGGTGTCCTGGGCATCGGACAAACTGCAAAACCGTAAGCTTTTCGTTTGGCCGCTGCTGCTGATTGCCGCATTCGCGTTTATTGGTTCTTGGGCAGTTGGACCCGATCACTTCTGGATTTCTTATACCCTGCTGGTCATCGCAGGTGCCGCGATGTACGCACCTTACGGTCCTTTCTTCGCCATCATTCCCGAGATGCTGCCGCGTAACGTTGCGGGCGGCGCGATGGCGCTCATCAACAGTATGGGCGCGCTGGGATCGTTCTTCGGCTCGTGGTTTGTGGGTTATCTGAACGGCACGACCGGCAGCCCGTCCGCCTCGTACATTTTTATGGGGGTGGCACTTTTCGCTTCAGTGTGGCTTACTTTGATTGTTAAGCCTGCTAATAATCAACACGTCCCTGCTGGCGCACGCCACGCCTGAACCCTTTAACATCAACGGAGATTAGCATGAAGCCGTCCGTCATTTTGTATAAAGCACTGCCCGAGGATCTGCAAAAACGTCTTGAAGAACACTTCACCGTCACCCAGGTGAAGAATCTTAATCCGGAGACCGTCGCAGAGCATGCTGACGTATTCGCCAGCGCAGCAGGATTGTTGGGATCAAGCGAAAAAGTGGATACCGCATTGCTGGAAAAAATGCCGAAGCTTCGTGCGACGTCCACCATTTCAGTCGGTTACGACAATTTTGACGTCGATGCCTTAAACGCACGCAAAATCCTGCTCATGCACACGCCTTATGCGCTGACCGAAACGGTCGCAGATACGCTGATGGCGTTGGTCCTAAGCACGGCGCGCCGTGTGGTAGACGTTGCTGAGCGTGTAAAAGCGGGCGAATGGACGAAAAGTATCGGCCCCGACTGGTTTGGTGTGGACGTGCATGGCAAAACGCTGGGGATCGTGGGGATGGGCCGCATTGGGCTGGCGTTAGCCCAGCGCGCGCATTTCGGTTTTAACATGCCGATTCTGTACAACGCCCGCCGTCATCACAGCGAAGCAGAAGAGCGTTTCAATGCACGTTACTGTGAATTAGAGACGCTGCTGCAGGAAGCTGACTATGTTTGCCTGATCCTGCCGCTGACGGACGAGACGCATCATCTGATCGGTAAAGCAGAATTTGAGAAAATGAAGAAGTCGGCGATTTTCATTAATGCCGGGCGCGGGCCCGTGGTGGATGAGAAGGCGTTGATTGAGGCGCTGCAGAACGGTGAGATCCACGCTGCCGGTCTGGACGTGTTTGAGCAAGAGCCGCTGCCGGTTGATTCCCCGCTGCTGACATTGCCGAATGTCGTTGCCCTGCCGCACATTGGGTCTGCTACGCATGAAACCCGCTACAATATGGCCGCAACGGCTGTGGATAATCTGATCAACGCACTCAACGGAAACGTTGAGAAAAACTGTGTGAATCCGCAGGTTAATGCCTGAAACGAAAAAACCCGCCAGAGGCGGGTTTTAAAATTCTTTGCTGCTGAGTTGGAAGCTTACAGGCTTACAACGTTACCAGCTGCTGGGCCTTTAGCGCCGCTTTCGATGGTGAAGGAAACTTTCTGGCCTTCGTCCAAAGATTTGTAGCCTTCGTTCTGGATAGCAGAGAAGTGTACGAATACATCTTTAGAGCCATCGTCAGGAGTGATGAAGCCGAAACCTTTATCAGCGTTGAACCATTTTACCAGACCAGTCATTTTACCAGACATAGATTTTACCTTTTAAATATTTGTTTTGCCTTCCGGCGCGATGATGGAATGTGTTACAGATTTTTAAGCGATGAAGGAAGGGTCACTACGAAGGGTATCTTTGGATAACTCATCTGGACTACTTACTTAACTAAACTGCTTTAGGTCTGTGTAACAAACCGACGAAGCTATAAAACCATAAGTGGGGTAGAGATGACAAGTTTTATTTTCAACAATCATAAAAAACCCGCTTCTCAGCGGGTTTTTTATGTTATTCCGTGGCGGTCACTGCCGAACTCCATGCCTGGCTGAAGGCCTGGTGCTGCGAGGCTAGCGGCCCAATCAGCGTGTTGTACTGGCTGGCTTGCTGAGACGTCGGGAACTGGATGCCGTTAGAGACAAAGCTCACCTGGGTTCCCTGCTGAGAGATAAAATCACCCACCTGGACCAGTTGCTGACTAAATATCTGCGCGGCCGGAATCAACGGCTGCATCGCATCAGAGGGCTTAGTCACCACTTTCTCGTACACTTTATCGAATACAGGCTTCAGATCTTCGCCTTGCTTCAGTGCGGATCGCGCCGCATCAGCCTGCATTTTTGCATTCTGCAACTGCTGGCTCAGCACGCCAAGCGCACCGTTAGACTGGCGCAGAGGCTCGCGCTGGGTCATGTAATCCTGCGGGACGCGAATCGCATTGACGCTATCCACAACGGGACGAAGGCCAGAATCCATTGCCTGATTCACTTGTTGTGAATAACCATAAAGGATGGCGTAATCGGAAACGAAGGGGCCAAACTGTTTTTTCTGATCCGCAGTCAGCGTTGGTAAATGCTCACCACTGCGCATCACATTATTCTGAAGAAAATCGATAAACGCTTTGCGCTGATCGCCTTCTTTATCAAAACACCCACTCAGGCTAACTACCATCAACAACGCCGCAACAGGCGCGAACCAGCGAGAGCAGGACTTTCCTGTCGCCATTTTATTACTCCTTTCACCCAAAAAAGCACATACTGGCACTGGCGTGCCTGACGTGGACAAGAATAGTCCAGGTACGCCGCGCAAGATACTCTTTTCATGCAAAACGGCTATTGCCGGTTTCTTTCTGACGATTTACAAAAAAATACCATACGAAGCCTGCTTATGATTAATCAGGTAATTAGCATAACTATCCGCTTTGCTGAAACGAGTAAGGCAATACTTACCGCGCAATTAATCACTCCCGTGACGATCCGCCGGCTCCTTTACAGTCTATTCTTAACAAGCTCTATGAAGTTCATGATCCTGTAGTGTGATTTATGAGGAGTTCTTAATGGAATCTAAAGATACAATGTTTGAGCTGTTAACCAGCCTGGAACAAATCGTTTTTAAGGATCTGTCGCAAACAGTAACCCTGTCCCAAAAATCCAATCCCTTTACAGAATTTGAGCGATTGCGCAAAGGGACAGGACTGAAGACTATTGATTTTGCAAGAGAAATGGGTGTCAGCGTGGCGACGGTGCAAGAGTGGGAATCAAAACGTGTTAAACCCTCTATGACCGAGTTAAAGCTGATGCGTCTGATACAGGCGGCCCCAACGCTAAGCGCATAGTCTTTAAAGATAGATTCGTATCGCCCCCGCAATTGCGGGGGTTTATGTTTTATAGCCTTGCAAAACGCCCTCTCTTTTCATGCACACCCCTCTCATGTGTGAGCTTAAGTCCGTTCCGAAGACTTCATCATCGGAAACTGTCTGCAAGGTATTTGAAAATATGCACTCCTCTTTTGTAGTCTCTTAAACAAATAAGATACGCATCACCGGGTCACCCGCCTACTGTGTTGAGCCTGACCCACTGTCTGTCATCAATATGATTTTAATCGGGTCTCTGTTTATTCAGAAATTAGAGATAACTGATACCAGAATGGCGTTAGAACCTGTTAAGTGACTTACAGTCACTATTTCCTCCGAATTCTTTCTCTGCCAACATGCAGCTTCTACATGACAACGCTTCTGTTTTAAGTATCTGGCCGATTTTAAATATTCATCGACTCGACTTGAATCATTAATATCATAAAATCTAATTGAATATATATGCGAAGCGGGACCGGTAACATTTACATAATCAAAGTCATAACGAGATGAAATACGGGGCATTCTCTTCAGTATTTCCGGTGTGTAAAATTCATATTTCCGTTTATCAATTTCCGTGTAGTGTGCCCTTCCAGCAAAATTCATCGTGATGTACGGCCAGAACCAACTCAACATAGCAGAAATAATGACGATGACAGCGATGGCTCGCTTAATAGGTCGACGCATAAGGCAATGCCCCACCTTTTGCTTTATCGATAAATGAACCATCGGCACTGACCACGTTGACGATTCCCGAGCGGAAATCGTTCCATGGTCTGACTAATTTCATAAAACCGGGTAGTTCTCCCTTGTAGGGTCTGGCACTGACAGATTTATTGGGATCCGGGAACAACATCGGTCGGAAGGTCTTATTTTTCCAACTACCTATTTTGCCGTAGTGATCCCAACGTTTAAGAGCTTCCTCCTTGCTGACGGGATGCAGCATTTCAAAAGGGTTCTGGACAGAAATAACCCGGTAGAATCCTAACAAATCAGAGATCAGGTCTTCACTGCTAAAACCACTGTCAGTAACCAGACTGAGGGGAAATGATGACTGGAGTCCTTCAAACTTTTGAGCGAGTGACATCATCATCGCAAGTGCAATTCTGTTACGTTCAGAAGGTGAACGTCCACGCTTTATTCGCCAGGTAATAAATTTACCCATCCTTATGGTTCTTCTACGATCAATCATGGACTGTGAATAGGTAATATTGTAATAATCCTTGCCGGATAACTCGCTCACGTTAATATCTCTTAGTAAATTTCGGATATCCGTACCCTGCGCATGCCCTAAATCAATCCATCCCAGCACTTCTGTATAAACCAGTCCATATGGAACTCTGGCGGCCTCTTTTCCATCAATGATATCCATTCGTTTACTCATTTAACTCTCCCTGTTCGACTGAGGGATATTAACCTAATGCAGAATACAGTAGATCAATATAATTATTTTTTAAGAAAAGTGACCGGGTTTTATTCTTGGACAATAGTGGCGACAGACAATGATGACCGAATAACCGAGAGTATTAATCATAAAAAAACCCGCCATCTGAGGCGGGTTTTTTAACGTGACACGAATTACTGCAGTAGCGAAATATCCGCCACGCGCAGGAATAACTCGCGCAATTTTTCGAGCATAGAGAGACGGTTAATGCGAAGCTCTTTATCTTCAACATTTACCATCACTTTCTCGAAGAAGGCATCAATCACTTCACGCAGTTCAGCCAGTTCCACCAGCGCTTCCTGATAACGGCCTTCAGCGAAGAATGGCTCCAGCTTGTCACGCAGCACCACAACCTGCAGCGCCAGCGCAATTTCTTCCGGCTCTTTCAGGGTCGCAGCGTTAACACGCTCGTTCAGCGTTTCGTCGGATTTCGCCAGAATGTTGGATACGCGTTTGTTGGCGGCAGCCAGCGCTGACGCGGCTTCCAGCGTACGGAAATGCGAAACCGCCTTCATGCGCGCATCAAAATCTGCCGGACGGGTCGGACGACGCGCCAGAACAGCCTGAATAGTGTCGACGGTATAACCTTCGTCCTGATACCAGGCGCGGAAGCGACCCAGCATAAAGTCGATAACGTCATCCACTACTTTCGCATTGGTCAGCTTGTCACCGTACAGACGCACCGCTTCTTCGGTGAGGGTCTGCAGATCCAGATTCAGGTTCTTCTCAACGATGATACGCAGCACACCCAGTGCAGCACGACGCAGCGCAAACGGGTCTTTGTCGCCTTTCGGATGCTGGCCGATACCGAAGATACCCGCGAGGGTGTCCATTTTGTCGGCAATCGCAACGGCACACGCAACAGGGTTAGACGGCAGATCATCACCCGCAAAGCGCGGCTGATACTGTTCGTTCAACGCAACGGCCACATCTTCGGCTTCGCCGTCATGACGGGCATAGTGCATGCCCATCACGCCCTGGGTGTCCGTAAACTCGAACACCATGTTGGTCATCAGGTCGCATTTGGACAGCAGACCTGCGCGGGTAGCGTGATTCACGTCGGCACCGATTTCACGAGCGATCCAGCCGGACAGCTCCGCGATACGGTCAGTCTTGTCGCGCAGCGTACCCAACTGTTGCTGGAACAGAACGGTTTGCAGACGCGGCAGGTGATCTTCCAGACGCTTTTTGCGGTCGGTATTGAAGAAGAACTCCGCATCCGCCAGACGCGGGCGCACCACTTTTTCGTTACCGGAGATAATCTGAATCGGATCTTTGGATTCGATGTTCGCCACGAAGATAAAGTTCGGCAGCAGTTTGCCGTCATCCGCGTAAACCGGGAAGTACTTCTGGTCACCCTTCATGGTGTAAACCAGCGCTTCAGCCGGAACCGCGAGGAATTTCTCTTCAAACTTCGCCGTCAGAACCACTGGCCACTCGACCAGTGAGGTCACCTCTTCCAGCAGGCTTTCGCTCAGATCGGCGTTGCCACCGATTTTGCGCGCCGCCTCTTCAGCGTCCGCTTTGATTTTTGCTTTACGCAGTTCGTAATCCGCAATGACTTTACCGCGCTCAAGCAGGATTTGCGGATACTGATCGGCATTGTCGATGGTGAATTCCGGCTCGCCCATAAAGCGATGGCCGCGAATCACGCGATCGGACTGAATACCCAAAATCGTTGCCGGAATAACGGTATCGCCCAGCAGCAGGGTCACCGTGTGAACCGGACGCACAAAGTGCACGTCGGACGCACCCCAGCGCATCAGTTTAGGAATAGGCAGCTTCGCCAGCGACGTTGCAATCATGTTTGGCAACAGCGCCTCTGCGCTTTCGCCTTTAACGTGCGCGCGATACAGGAGCCATTCGCCTTTATCGGTTGTCAGACGCTCGGCCTGGTCAACGGTGATACCGCAACCACGTGCCCAGCCTTCTGCCGCTTTGCTCGGTTTCCCTTCAGCGTCAAACGCCTGGGCAATCGCCGGGCCGCGTTTTTCAACTTCGCGATCCGCCTGAGAAGCCGCCAGATTCGCCACTTTCAGCGCCAGGCGGCGCGGTGCAGCAAACCATTCGATTTTACCGTGGGTCAGGCCAGCGTTATCCAGCTCAGCCGTTACGTTCGCAGCAAAGGATTCCGCAAGGCTGCGCAGGGCTTTTGGTGGCAGCTCTTCGGTGCCGATTTCCACCAGGAAAGTTTTATCAGACATGGCCGCCTCTTATTCGTTTACTTTAATGTCTTCAGACTTCAACTTGTTGCACATCGGGAAGCCAAGGGCTTCACGGGACGCGTAGTAAGCTTCTGCAACGGCTTTGGTCAGCGTGCGAATACGCAAAATGTAGCGCTGACGTTCAGTCACGGAGATGGCTTTACGGGCATCCAGCAGGTTGAAGCTGTGGGCGGCCTTCAAAATACGCTCGTAGGCTGGCAGCGGCAGTGGGGTTTCCAGCGCCAGCAATTGCTGCGCTTCTTTCTCGTACTGCTCGAAGCAGGTGAACAGGAAGTCCACATCCGCGTATTCGAAGTTATAGGTGGATTGCTCCACTTCGTTCTGATGGAACACGTCGCCGTACGTGGTTTTACCCAGCGGGCCGTCGCTCCAGACCAGGTCGTAAACGCTGTCTACGCCCTGAATGTACATGGCCAGGCGTTCCAGACCGTAGGTGATTTCACCTGTGATCGGTTTACATTCCAGACCACCAACCTGCTGGAAGTAAGTGAACTGCGTCACTTCCATGCCGTTCAGCCACACTTCCCAGCCGAGACCCCAGGCACCCAGCGTTGGGTTTTCCCAGTTATCTTCCACGAAGCGAATATCGTGAATGGTCGGGTCCACGCCAAGCTCTTTCAGGGAGCCGAGATACAGTTCCTGAATATTGTCCGGGGAAGGTTTAATCACCACCTGGAACTGATAATAGTGCTGTAAGCGGTTTGGGTTTTCGCCATAACGACCATCGGTCGGACGGCGAGATGGCTGCACATAGGCCGTTGCCATGGGTTCTGGCCCCAACGCACGTAAGCTGGTCATAGGGTGTGAAGTGCCGGCGCCAACTTCCATGTCCAAAGGTTGAACGATGGTGCAGCCCTGACGAGCCCAGTAATCCTGTAAAGTCAGGATCAGGCCCTGGAAGGTCTTGGTATCAAACTTTTGCATAGTATTTCGTGCTGGATACGTGTGTTTTGAATGGAAGCGATCAGTATACCCGCTGACTGCAAGATATACAGTATGAAACGGGTTTGTTTAGGGAAAATTGGGAAATAAGGCGTCAAGCCAGTGCAGCAAGCGCACTGGTCAGCAAGAACGCAGGCGCGTTAGCGCATAGAGAGATGTAAAAACTGCCCTTCCGCATCAAAAGAACAGACAAAGCTCTCTTTACGCGTGGTATACCCACGCATTTCATAGCTGCCCTGAAATTGCTCGAACCCGGTCACGTCGATTTTTTGCGCGCCCGTGTTGTACCGATGTGCTGCCTGGTCCTTGCACAGCTGCTCCATATTTAATGAGCGTTCTGGGCTGACTTTACTTTTTTGCGCTCTTTGCGCCGGTGCCTCTTCTTGTGAACTACATCCTGCAAGCATAACAATCACAATCAGTGACGCAGCACGCTTCATCATCATTTTTATTACCGCCGTGGTTTCTGGCTGTTATTTTTAATCGTAAAGCTTTTATAGTTGATCGCCCCGCATTCTGCGAATAGCGCGATGTTCACACAAGTCCGATAATTCAAACTCAGATTTATCCAGTGAGAGGCTGGAACACAATACGAGTCAGAACATATTTACCGCATAAACAGAGGAACTGATGCAGTCAAAAATTAACTGGATTGATAATTTGCGAGGAATAGCCTGTTTGATGGTCGTGATGATTCACACCACCACCTGGTATATCACTAATGCCCACAGTATCAGCCCGGTAAACTGGGACGTCGCGAATATTCTGAACTCGGCGTCCCGCGTCAGCGTTCCGCTGTTTTTCATGATTTCTGGTTTTCTCTTCTTTGGCGAGCGCAGCGCGCAGCCACGTCATTTTTTGCGCATCGGGCTTTGTTTGCTGTTTTACAGTGCTATTGCGCTCCTCTATATCACCCTTTTTACATCAATCAACGGTGAACTGTCGCTCAGAAATTTACTGCAAAAGCCCGTTTTCTATCACCTGTGGTTTTTCTTCGCCATCGTCGTGATTTATCTGGTCTCGCCGCTGATTCAGGTAAAAAACGTGGGGGGTAAAATGCTGTTGGCGCTCATGATCGTCATTGGCGTGCTCGCCAACCCGAATACTGTCTCGCAAAAGATTGGCGGTTTTGAGTGGCTGCCCATTAACCTTTATATCAATGGCGACACCTTTTACTACGTGATTTACGGCCTGCTCGGGCGCGCAATCGGCATGATGGACACGCGCAAATCATGGCTGACATGGCTCTGTGCCGCGCTGTTTATCACCGCAGTTTTTGTGATTTCTCGTGGGACATTACATGAGTTGCGCTGGCGCGGGAATTTTGCCGATACCTGGTATGTGTACTGCGGTCCAATGGTGTTTATCTGCGCGGTTTCTCTGCTCACGCTGGTCAAGAACACGTTGAACGCGCGACCACTCCCGGTGCTGGGGTTGATTTCACGTCATTCGCTGGGGATTTACGGTTTTCACGCGCTGGTGATCCACGCCCTGCGCACGCGAGGCGTTGAGTTAAAAAGCTGGCCGCTGTTGGACATCGTGTGGATTTTTACCGCTACATTACTGATTAGCCTGCTCCTGTCGATGCTGTTACAGCGAGTCGATACGCGCCGCTTTGTCAGCTAACGATACGCTGTCTGGCGCGATGAAACTGACGCGGTGACGAAAATCCTGCAGCCGTGGCCGCGTGCTCAACGCCGCGTCCTTGCACTAGCCACTGCTCAGCAACCGCCAGCCGCAGCTGTTCAAGATAATCGCGCACGCTAATGCCTAAATGTGCCTGAAAAAGTCGGGTTAAATGGCGTGGGCTAACGTGCGCCAGATCCGCGATATCAGCCAGTTGCCAGCCCTTTTGCGGCTCCGCCGTCAGCGCATCTTGCGCACGATGAATGGCCGGATGCAGATGATTGCGGTAACGCAGCCACGGCGAAAGCTGCGGATCGTCTCCTGAACGCCGGAACCAGACCACCATTTCGCGCGCCACCGCCAGGGCCTTTTCTGGCCCACACAGGCGGTTAATCATATGCAATGCCAGATCGATTCCCGACGTAATCCCCGCGCTGGTCCAGATGTTTTGGTCCTGCACAAAAATACGATTCTCTTTGACCAATGCGCCTGGCGCTGCGGCACGAAGACGGCCAATGACGTCGTGGTGGGTGGTGCACTGTTTTCCATCAAGCAGACCTGATTTCGCCGCCAGCAGCGCGCCGGAGCAGACGCACATCACGGTAATATGATGCCGATGGATCTCGGGCTGCAGGCGCATCAGCCAATGCTGAATGCTTAGCGCCTGAGGTGTGGAAAACTGATGGCTGGAATCGCTGACGCCCGACAAAATCAGCAGGCTCCCCGCCGGCAGAGCTTCCGGTAACGGTTTGATACCGCTCATCGTCAGGCCAATGGATGTCGGCACTTCTGGTTGCGGGCCAACAAAATGCAGGCGAAACGCATCGCCCGCCAGCGCAAAGGTTTCGGCCGGGCCGGTCATGTCCAACGACAACACTCCCGGCAACATCACAAACCAGACATCGGTACTCATTAAAGTGACTCCAGCGTCTCCGCTACGGTTTTGATTTCAGCAAAACGCCCATCCAGCACCGTTTCAGTCCGATGGCGAAGGTCATCGGTATCCAGCGTAATGCCCTTGTGCGTCATCGGGAATGTCAGCGTGGCTTCACTGACAAAAGTGACGGCATAGCCTAAATCGGACGCGACTCGCGCCGTGGTTTCGCAGCACTGTTCAGTCCGAAGACCGCAAATGATTAGATGATTAATATCCCGCTCACGCAGCCAATGATCAAGGCCGGTATCGGTAAAGGCATTATGGACATGTTTCTGGAAAACTACCGCAGGCTGATGACGTAAAAAGGACATTGGCTCAACGAAACCGCTTTCCAATGAGAACGGCCCGGTATCGTCTACGTGAAAGATATCAACAACGGGGATGCCATGAGATTCACAACCTTCGATAAGCCCCAGCATCGCCTGCTGGAACTCAGCGAAACCTTTTTCCTGCCAGTATTCACGGTGATGAAATGACTGCTGAGTATCGATGTTGATTAACGCGGTACGTGACATGGTGATTCTCCTCGCCAGTGGGTGTAACCCTATACTGACGAGGAGACGCACGGACGAGAAGACCAAAAAAGGACATCCTCACGCCGCATCGGGACAACGTGGGATCACGACATCAATGGCCGAAGCTGCTGATAGATTTTGCGGAACACGTCGCGCTGTTGAGCGTAATGCGCATGACGCACGGAATCCGGGTGATGCTCTTGCTCCAGCGGTAATTGTGGCAACAGCTGTGCGAGCGGTTTTGCTGGATTCATTGCAATTTGCGCCAGACGCGCGGCCCCCAACGCGGGCCCCACATCACCACCGGTGCGGTAGTCCAGCTGTAATCCACTGATATCGGCCAACATCTGCCGCCAGTAGCTGCTGCGTGCGCCGCCACCAATCAGCGTAATGCTGTGGGGCTTCAGTCCGCAATCATGCACCACATCCATGCCATCTGCTAACGCAAAACCCACGCCTTCCAGCACTGCGCGCGCCAGTTCCGCCGGACCGTGCTGATGCGTTAAGCCAAAGAAAACGCCTTTCGCCTGCGGGTTATTGTGCGGGGTACGTTCGCCCGAAAGATACGGCAGAAACCAGACGGCACCTGCACTTTCATCAGCCTGTTGTGCTGCGGCGATCAGCGCCGGGACATCGCCAAAACCCGTGAGCTTCGCAGCCCAATCCAGGCATGAAGCGGCACTCAGCATCACCGACATCAAATGCCATTTACCCGGTAACGCATGGCAGAAGCTGTGAACGGCATTTTCCGGATTGCTGCGATAACCGTCGCTCACGGCAAAATAGACGCCCGATGTACCCAGCGATAACATTGCCTGACCAGCATCAACCATTCCAACGCCGACGGCACCCGCCGCATTATCCCCGCCACCCGCAACAAGCGGCACCGCGGGCATATTCCAGCGCTCGGCAAGAGACGATTGTAATGTTCCCGTCATTTCACTGCCTTCGAAAAGGGCAGGCATATGCTGACGCGTAAGCTGGCAGGCGGCGAGCATCGCTTCACTCCAGTCGCGCTGAGCAACATCCAGCCACATGGTGCCTGCCGCGTCCGACATATCGCTGGCAAAGTCACCGGTCATACGAAAGCGCAGATAATCTTTTGGCAGAAGCACTTTTGCGACCTGACGGAAAATCTCAGGCTCATGACGTTGCACCCACAGCAGTTTTGGCGCAGTGAAGCCCGGCATCATCAGGTTGCCGGTGATCTCGCGAGAAGTCGGCACGCGTTCTTCGAGAATGGCGCACTCTTCAGCGCAGCGACCGTCGTTCCACAAAATCGCCGGACGCAGAACGCGATGCTCTTTATCCAGCAGCGTCGCGCCGTGCATTTGCCCGGCAATGCCCAGCGCTTTCACATTCCGTAAGCTGTGCTGTTCGCCCAGCGCTTTTATGGCGCGATCCGTCGCTTGCCACCACTCTTCAGGATCCTGCTCAGACCATAGCGGGTGTGGGCGGGAGACGTGCAGCTTTTCAGTTTGCGTAGCCAACACATCGCCCTGTTCGTTTAACAGGATGGCTTTCACACCCGACGTGCCAAGATCAATCCCGATATACATGCGGTGACTCCTTAAAAGAGAAGCCCGGTAAGGGGGTACCGGGCAATGCTGATTACTTATCGAACAGGTAGTGATTCACCAGGTTTTCAAGCAGTTCCTGATGACCGCTCTGATGGCTCGGTGCCAGGCTGTGCTGTTCAGCGTACTTCGCTATCTCAGCAAGCGATAACTGGCCTTTCAAAATTTGCTGGCCCAGCTCACTGTTCCAGCCGGCATAACGCTTCGCAACGCGTTTATCCAGCTCGCCATCTTCAATCATGCGGGCCGCCACTTTCAGCGCCAGCGCCATGGTGTCCATTGCGCCAATATGTCCATAGAACAGATCGTATTTATCGGTACTTTGACGGCGTACTTTGGCGTCAAAGTTCAGGCCGCCAGTGGTAAAGCCGCCCGCTTTGATAATTTCGTACATCACAAGCGCATTTTCTTCGACACTGATTGGGAACTGGTCAGTATCCCAGCCCAACTGCGGATCGCCACGGTTGGCATCGACAGAGCCAAAGATGCCTAGCGCGATAGCAGACGCAATTTCGTGATGGAAAGAGTGCCCCGCCAGCGTCGCATGGTTCGCTTCAATATTCACTTTGATCTCTTTTTCCAGACCAAATTGTTTGAGGAAGCCGTAGACGGTCGCCACGTCATAATCGTACTGATGTTTAGTCGGTTCCTGCGGTTTAGGCTCAATGAGCAACGTGCCACGGAAACCAATTTTGTGTTTGTGCTCCACCACCATCTGCATGAAGCGGCCGATTTGTTCACGCTCCTGGCGCAGATCGGTATTAAGCAGGGTTTCGTAGCCTTCGCGGCCACCCCACAGAACATAGTTTTCACCGCCGAGTTTGTGCGTGGCATTCATCGCGGTCACGACCTGCGTTGCCGCCCAGCTAAACACTTCTGGATCCGGATTGGTCGCCGCACCCGCGCCGTAGCGAGGATTGGTAAAGCAGTTCGCCGTGCCCCACAGCAGTTTCACGCCGCTTTGCTGTTGTTTTTCTCCCAGGTAATCGACCATCTGCGCAAAATTATTAAGATACTCTTTCAGCGAGGCGCCTTCCGGGGAAACATCGACATCGTGGAAGCAGTAATACGGCACATTCAGCTTGTGGAAGAATTCAAACGCGACATCCGCTTTGCGCTTCGCCAGCTCCAGCGCTTCGCCGGGTTGCTGCCACGGACGGTCAAAAGAGCCTACGCCGAACATATCCGCACCGTTCCAGCAGAAGGTATGCCAGTAGCAGGCAGCAAAACGCAGGTGATCTTCCATGCGCTTACCCAGCACCAGCTCGTCGGGATTGTAATGACGAAATGCGAGAGGATTAGTGGATTTCGGGCCTTCGTAACGAACACGATCGAGTTGGTCGAAATAAGCTTGCATATTTAACTCCATAATCAAGAGGTGCGGCGAATAACCGATACTGAAACTAATAGTGAATATTCATTGTGATTTGCTCAATTACGTTATTTCACACTGGTATTGAGAGAATGCTCAAACGTGCGCTGGCTCCCAAAAAAAATAATACGCAAGCAAACGATTCCTCAGCGATTATTCCAGAATGTTGTGTAATGAATAAGTTATGCATTTTAAAATCAGATCACGGTCATAAATTCGAAAATAAACCAAATATCGTAATGGGAAGATAAAAATCTGTAATTGCTAGTTTGTCGCTCCCCGTTAAGAATTTGCTGCGTATCTGACAAGAATCATCCTTTTCTCTCTGAATCTCTACCCTACAGAAAAAGGTAATAATAATTATGAAGATAAGAAACCTGTGCCTTACAATCTGCGCTTCGCTCCTGCTGACAAGCGTTGCGGGCCATGCGAAAGAAGTCAAAATCGGAATGGCTATCGACGATCTGCGTCTTGAGCGCTGGCAAAAAGATCGCGATATTTTTGTTAAAAAAGCAGAATCTCTTGGCGCAACTGTTTTTGTTCAGTCGGCTAACGGCAATGAAGAAACACAAATGTCGCAAATCGAAAATATGATTAACCGCGGCGTTGATGTGCTGGTTATTATTCCTTACAACGGTCAGGTGTTAAGTAATGTTGTGAAAGAAGCCAAACAAGAAGGCATTAAAGTTTTGGCGTATGACCGTATGATTAATAATGCCGATATCGATTTTTATATTTCCTTTGATAACGAAAAAGTCGGTGAAATTCAGGCGCAAAGTCTGATCAAAAAAGTGCCTGAAGGGAATTACTTCCTAATGGGTGGCTCACCTGTTGATAACAACGCCAAATTGTTCCGCGAAGGGCAAATGAAAGTGCTCAAGCCGTATATTGATGATGGCAAAATTAAAATCGTAGGCGATCAATGGGCTGACGGCTGGCTGCCAGAAAACGCCCTCAAAATTATGGAAAACGCTTTAACCGCGAATAACAACAAAATTGATGCGGTCGTCGCATCAAACGATGCAACAGCCGGTGGGGCAATTCAGGCCCTGAGCGCACAAGGCCTGGCAGGTAAAGTCGCTATCTCAGGACAAGATGCCGATTTGGCTGGCGTAAAACGCATTCTTAATGGCACCCAAACCATGACGGTATATAAGCCGATCACTGAACTCGCCAATACGGCAGCTGAAATTGCCGTTGAGTTGGGTAATGGTCAACAGCCAAAGGCAGATTCCTCATTAAATAACGGTCTGAAAGACGTCCCCGCCCGTCTGTTGACGCCGATTGAAGTCACCAAAGACAACATTGATGCCACCGTTGTGAAAGACGGTTTCCACAGTAAGAGCCAATTGTAATCCAGCTATGCCCCTGTTCTGCAGGGGCATGCCGACTTGTACGGGTATTCCTTCGGGTCTTGTGGAGCAGTTATGTCTTATCTACTGGAAATGAAAAGCATCACCAAAGCTTTTGGCGCGGTGAAAGCCGTCGACAACGTGAGCCTGCGCTTGAATCCCGGCGAAATCGTCTCGCTGTGTGGTGAAAATGGCTCTGGAAAATCCACGCTGATGAAAGTGCTGTGCGGTATCTATCCGCACGGAAGTTACGAGGGCGAAATCGTTTTTGCCGGAGAGACGCTGCAGGCGACTCATATTCGCGATACCGAGCGGAAAGGTATTGCCATCATTCACCAGGAACTCGCGCTGGTGAAGAATTTAACCGTGCTGGAGAATATTTTTCTCGGCGCTGAGCTTTCGCGTCACGGGGTGCTGGATTACGACACCATGACGCTGCGTTGTGAAAAACTGCTGGCGCAGGTCAGCCTTGCTATCTCACCCGACACGCGTGTTGGCGATTTGGGGTTAGGCCAGCAACAGCTCGTTGAAATCGCCAAAGCTCTCAATAAGCAGGTGCGCCTGTTGATTCTTGATGAGCCGACCGCATCCCTTACCGAACAGGAAACCGCGGTGCTGTTAAACATCATCCGCGACCTGCAAAACCACGGCATCGCCTGCGTTTATATTTCGCACAAGCTGAACGAGGTTAAAGCGATATCGGACACCATCTGTGTTATCCGCGACGGACAGCACATTGGCACCCGCGACGCAGCAGGTATGAGCGAAGATGACATTATCACAATGATGGTGGGCCGCGAACTCACCGCCCTTTATCCTAACGAACCCCATGCCACGGGTGATGAAATATTGCGCGTTGAAAATCTCACCGCCTGGCATCCGGTCAATCGCCATATTAAACGTGTTAACGATGTCTCTTTCTCACTGCGCCGCGGGGAAATCCTCGGGATTGCGGGGCTGGTCGGTGCCGGGCGTACCGAAGCCGTGCAGTGTCTATTCGGCGTATGGCCCGGGCGCTGGGAGGGCAAAATTTTTATCGACGGCCAACCGGTGCAGATCGCTAACTGTCAGCAGGCGATTGCGCTTGGTATTGCGATGGTGCCGGAAGACCGTAAAAAAGACGGCATCGTGCCGGTAATGGCTGTCGGCAAAAATATCACGCTGGCTGCGCTTGATCAGTTTTCCGGTCCGCTGAGCAGCCTGGACGATGCTGCCGAACAGCAATGTATTCTCCAGTCCCTCGCCCGTCTCAAGGTCAAAACCTCTTCGCCTGAACTGGCGATTGGCCGACTAAGCGGCGGCAATCAGCAAAAAGCCATTCTGGCCCGCTGTCTGCTGCTCAATCCTCGCATCCTGATTCTTGATGAACCCACTCGCGGGATCGATATCGGTGCGAAATACGAAATCTACAAACTGATTAACCAGCTTGTACAGCAGGGCATTGCCGTCATTGTGATTTCGTCTGAGCTACCTGAAGTTCTCGGCCTGAGCGATCGCGTTCTTGTGATGCACGAAGGCAAACTGAAAGCCAATTTGAACAACCAAAACCTGACGCAAGAACAGGTGATGGAAGCCGCCCTGAGGAGCGAACGCCATGTCGAAAAGCAACCCGTCTGATCTTAAAGTCCCTGTTCACACACCCGGTGTGTTTTCGGGGCTCAAGGCGCTCAATTTACAGGTTTTCGTCATGATCGCGGCCATTATCGCCATCATGCTGTTCTTCACCTGGATGACCGACGGCTCATATTTGAGCGCGCGTAACATCTCTAACCTGCTGCGCCAGACCGCTATCACTGGCATTCTGGCCGTCGGCATGGTCTTCGTCATTATCTCTGCGGAGATTGACCTCTCAGTGGGCTCGATGATGGGACTGCTGGGTGGCGTTGCCGCCATCTTTGACGTCTGGTTAGGCTGGCCATTACCGCTCACCATCGTCGTAACGCTTGTGCTGGGTCTGCTGCTCGGCACCTGGAACGGCTGGTGGGTCGCGTACCGCAAAGTACCGTCCTTTATCGTCACCCTCGCGGGGATGCTGGCATTTCGCGGGATTCTGATTGGGATTACCAATGGTACCACCGTGTCCCCCACCAGCGCGTCCATGTCGCAAATTGGGCAAAGCTACCTCTCTGACGGTCTTGGCTTTACGTTCGGTGCCATCGGTCTCATGGCGTTTATCGCCTGGCAATGGCGTGCGCGGATGCGCCGTGAAGCGCTGGGACTGGCCGCACCCGCATCAACTTCTGTCGTCGGACGCCAGGCATTAACGGCGGTCATTGTGCTGGGCGCGATCTGGTTGCTAAACGATTATCGTGGGGTGCCAACGCCCGTGTTGATACTGACGCTGCTGTTACTGGCAGGTATGTTTATGGCCACTCGCACTGCTTTTGGTCGCCGTATCTACGCCATCGGCGGCAACATCGAAGCGGCACGCCTGTCAGGCATTAACGTCGAACGGACTAAGCTGGCGGTGTTTGCGATCAATGGCCTGATGGTGGCGATTGCTGGGCTCATTCTGAGTTCACGTTTGGGGGCCGGCTCGCCGTCTGCCGGGAATATCGCCGAACTGGATGCCATCGCAGCCTGTGTCATCGGTGGAACCAGCCTCGCAGGCGGGATCGGTAGCGTTGCCGGCGCCGTGATGGGCGCATTTATTATGGCGTCGCTGGATAACGGAATGAGTATGATGGACGTGCCGACCTTCTGGCAGTATATCGTTAAGGGCGCCATCCTGTTGCTGGCGGTCTGGATGGACTCCGCAACCAAGCGACGGGCCTGAGAATCACAAATTTGGGAAAGATAAGCCATGTTTGAGAAGCGTCACCGCATTACGTTGTTATTCAATGCCAACAAAGCCTATGACCGCCAGGTCGTGGAAGGCGTGGGTGAATATTTGCAGGCGTCGCAATCCGAATGGGACATCTTCATAGAAGAAGATTTTCGTGCCAGCATCGAGACAATTAAGGACTGGTTAGGTGACGGGGTTATCGCAGATTTTGATGACCCCGATATCCAAAAAATGCTTGTCGATGTCGACGTCCCCATTGTGGGCGTCGGCGGTTCTTACCACTCGCCCGAAAAATATCCGCCGGTACATTACATCGCGACCGATAACTACGCGCTGGTCGAAAGCGCGTTTTTGCATTTAAAAGAAAAAGGCGTTCACCGCTTTGCCTTTTATGGTTTGCCAGCGTCCAGCGGTAAGCGATGGGCGATGGAGCGCGAACACGCTTTTTGTCAGATTGTGGCCCAGGAAAAGTATCGTGGCGTCGTTTATCAAGGGCTGGAGACCGCACCTGAAAACTGGCAACACGCGCAAAACCGTCTGGCCGACTGGCTGCAAACGTTGCCACCGCAAACGGGTATTATTGCGGTCACAGACGCGCGTGCGCGTCATGTCCTCCAGGTGTGCGACCATTTGCACATTCCGGTTCCTGAAAAACTGTGCGTCATTGGCATCGATAACGAAGAACTTACTCGTTATTTGTCACGCGTCGCACTGTCATCGGTCGCGCAGGGAACGCGTCAGATGGGCTATCAGGCCGCGAAATTACTTCACCGATTGCTGGATAACGAAACCCTACCGCTGCAGCGTCTGCTGGTGCCACCTGTCCGCGTGGTGGAACGACGCTCTACCGATTACCGCTCTTTAAACGATCCTGCGGTGATTCAGGCGATGCACTACATCCGTAACCATGCCTGCAAGGGTATCAAAGTGGATCAGGTGCTGGATGCCGTGGGCATTTCTCGCTCAAATCTGGAGAAGCGTTTTAAAGAAGAGGTCGGGGAAACGATTCATGCGGTTATTCACGCCGAGAAACTGGAAAAAGCCCGCAGCCTGTTAGTGTCGACGTCGCTGTCGATCAACGAGATTTCGCAGATGTGCGGCTATCCATCGTTACAGTATTTCTATTCGGTGTTTAAAAAAGATTATGACACCACGCCGAAAGAGTATAGGGAGCGGTACAGCGAGGTGCTGATTTAGCGCTGGCTGAGTAATGAAAAAGGCCTTCCGATGGAAGGCCTTTTTTATGGATTACTGGATTACATATGGGCGGCGATCAAACGCTGGTTATCCTGGTACATCGCAAACAAGTAATTGTTGTAGCTCTGTCCCTGGGTGGAATAACCTTTCAGCTTGTGAATCATCGTGCTCGCCGTCACTTCCTGATCGGCTTTACGCAGCTGAGCGCGTGATTTACGGAATGAAGCGTACGCCGGATGCGTGTTCAGATTCACCACGTAGGCATTCACTGAATCTTTCACCGATTCGAACTGCGAATACCCTTTCACCTTGCCAGGCGCGTTGGTACAGCGGCCTTTGGTGCACTTCATGCCGAAGAGATTATTGTTGGTGCGGGCCAGTTTTGATGTCCCCCAACCACTCTCCGCAGCAGCCATTGTCGCCACCATGCTGCCTGGAATAATGTCTACGCGTTCAAGCAGTGAGTTCCACGGAACACGGCGTGTATTACCGTTCCAGCTCACATTGTAGCGTTTAGCGATCTCTTTCAGACGCGTACGCTCGGTCGGCGACCAGCGGCTAGCGTACTGTTTTGAGATCATCCAGTTACGATCCGCGGTAATCGCAGAATTTTGGCTTGTAATATAAGGCATTACCGTCCGGAGAAACGCTTTTTTTCTTGGTGTCCCGGAAGGGTATTTTCGCAAATCAGGCAGTGAACTACTCTTAACACTATTGCGAGAATACTCTTTCTTACTGCTAACCTTACTCTTACTGCTTGTTGTCGTCGTCTTTATGACGTGGGCTTTCTTACTCGTTGTATCCGTGTGCGTTTTAGCAAGCACCTCACCTGAAAAAGTCACGGTGAGCAACATGAGTATCGTAGCCCCAAATCGTCGTATGGGAGTCGATATCATTAGGTCTCCTGGTCGGATATTTATGTTCCAACCCTTTATTTTTTTCACAAAATTGAGAGCGGAATCTCAAATCATAGCAAAAATAACCTTTAAGAGCATCCAAAGAAATAGTCTAATTCCGAAACTATGTCACCTGAAACTTGCTCATATAAGCATCATTCCTGCAAATTTGTGTGCGATATCGCAGATAACAGCCTAATTTTGCGCGAGATCACTCATCCTTGCCCCTCCACCTGAAAGATCGCGTCTGGGGATGAGTCCTGCACATACGCCTGGTGGCACACTGGTTAAAATTGCCACAACAGGAAAAAGGAATGAAACGCTCCGCTTTAGCCCTCTTGCTCTTACCCGCGATGGCAAACGCTGGCTGGTCATCCCCGGATTTCTCTACGTTTAAAGCAGAAGGAACCGGACTTTTCACAGGCCATGCAACGCTCGCGAAGGGTACGCGTCCTCTTATACTCAGTTTTGACAATGCGTGCTGGCAGCCAACCGAAGCCGTAAAACTCAACGAAATGCTCTCGCTTAAACCGTGCGAAGGAACCCCACCGCAATGGCGCTTATTCCGCGAAGGGGATTACCAAATGCGCATTGATACGCGCTCTGGCACACCTACGCTGATGCTTACCGTGCAAAGTGTAACCGACAAACCTGTCACGGACGTCACTCGACAATGTCCTAAATGGGACGGCAAGCCCCTCACCCTTGACGTAACGAATACATTCCCGGAAGGCTCCGTCGTACGAGACTTCTACAGCAAGCAAACCGCTATGGTGCAGCAAGGTAAAATCACACTTCAACCTGCAGCCAACAGCAATGGCCTACTGCTGCTTGAGCGCGCCGAAACTGAAAAAACAGCGCCCTTTAGCTGGCAAAACGCCACCGTTTATTTCGTCCTGACGGATCGTTTTGTAAACGGGGATCCGTCAAACGACAACAGCTATGGCCGACACAAAGACGGTATGCAGGAGATTGGGACTTTCCACGGCGGCGATCTCAAAGGGCTCAGCACTAAACTGGATTATCTGCAAAATCTGGGCGTCAACGCGCTCTGGATAAGCTCGCCGTTAGAGCAAATTCATGGCTGGGTCGGCGGCGGAACCAAGGGCGATTTCCCACATTACGCCTATCACGGCTACTACACGCAGGACTGGACACGACTCGACGCGAACATGGGCCAGGAGGCTGATTTACGCCACCTGGTCGACGAGGCACACAAGCGCGGAATACGTATTCTTTTTGATGTGGTCATGAATCACACCGGCTACGCCACCCTTGCGGATATGCAGGAATATCAGTTTGGTGCGTTGTATGTGCAGGGCGATGAATTGAAAAAAACGCTGGGCGAGCGCTGGACCGACTGGAAGCCAGGCGCAGGGCAAAGCTGGCACAGCTTTAATGATTACATTAATTTTAGCGACAAAGCGGGTTGGGAAAACTGGTGGGGTAAAAAATGGATCCGCACCGACATTGGCGATTACGACAACCCCGGTTTCGATGATCTGACCATGTCGCTGGCCTTCTTACCCGATCTCAAAACGGAATCCACTGCGCCTTCCGGTCTGCCTAATTTCTATCGGCATAAGCCGGACACGCACGCCAAAGCCATCGCTGGTTATACCCCGCGCGATTATTTAACCCATTGGCTGAGTCAATGGGTTCGCGATTACGGCATCGATGGTTTTCGCGTGGATACCGCTAAACATGTCGAAATGGCGGGCTGGCAACAGCTGAAAGAACAGGCTACTGCGGCGCTGAAAGACTGGAAAACAGCCAATCCGGAACAAAAACTCGATGACGCTCCGTTCTGGATGACCGGCGAATCCTGGGGTCACGGCGTGATGCAAAGCGACTATTATCGCCATGGTTTCGACGCCATGATCAATTTTGATTATCAGGAACAGGCAGCAAAAGCGGTGGATTGTCTGGCTGATATGGACCTGACCTGGCAACAAATGGCCGAAAAACTGCAGGGTTTCAACGTCCTGAGCTATCTCTCCTCTCACGACACGCGCTTGTTCCGCGAAGGTGGCCAACGTGCAGCCGAACTGCTGCTGCTCGCGCCAGGTGCCGTACAACTCTACTATGGCGACGAATCTGAACGCCCGTTTGGCCCGACCGGTTCCGATCCGCTTCAGGGGACACGCTCCGATATGAACTGGCAAGCGGTGTCGGGCAGCCAGGCGCAAACAGTGGCTCACTGGCAAATATTGGGGCAGTTCCGCGCCCGTCATCCCGCCATTGGCGCAGGCACTCAAACCACGTTATCCATGAAACAGGGCTACGGTTTTACCCGTCAACACCAGACCGACAAAGTGATGGTGGTGTGGGCGGGAAATCAGTAAACCGCTCCGTCTCCGCTCCCCAAAAGAGCGGAGACCCACCCGGAACAATCAACCAATCAATCATAAATCCATAGCACAAAACAATAATCCGCTTCGCCTTTCACGATTTGCACCTGCGCATTTGTAGCGTTATGGTGGCGCACTCTTAGAATAAGTACGATAGATCACCTGCTATGACCTTTTCACTGTTCGGCGATAAATTCACCCGCCATTCAGGCATTACCCGCCTGATGGAGGATCTCAACGACGGCCTGCGCACACCGGGCGCCATCATGCTCGGCGGCGGAAACCCGGCGCAAATCCCGGCCATGAATGAATATTTTCAGGACCTGCTGACGGAGATGCTGCAAAACGGCAAAGCCGCTGATGCACTTTGCAATTATGATGGCCCGCAGGGAAAAACCGAGCTGCTGTCGCTTCTGGCAAATATGCTGCGCGATGAACTGGGTTGGGATATCGAACCACAGAATATTGCACTGACAAATGGCAGCCAGAGCGCATTTTTCTACTTGTTTAATCTTTTCGCAGGACGACGCGCAGACGGTACGACCCGGAAAGTACTTTTCCCACTGACCCCTGAATACATTGGCTATGCCGATTCCGGGCTGGAAGAGGACCTGTTTGTCTCAGCACGCCCCAATATAGAGTTGCTGCCGGAAGGCCAGTTCAAGTATCACGTCGATTTTGAACATCTGCACATTGGTGAAGAGACCGGCATGATTTGTGTGTCGCGACCGACCAACCCAACGGGCAACGTCATCACAGACGAAGAGCTGATGAAGCTGGATGTGTTGGCGAATCAGCACGGCATTCCGCTGGTGATCGATAATGCTTATGGCGTGCCATTCCCGGGCATTATCTTTAGCGAAGCGCGCCCGCTGTGGAACCCGAATATCGTCCTTTGCATGAGCCTGTCTAAACTTGGCCTGCCGGGCAGCCGCTGCGGCATTATTATTGCCAATGAAAAAATCATCTCCGCTATTACCAACATGAACGGGATTATTAGCCTCGCACCTGGTGGTATTGGCCCAGCAATAATGAGTGAAATGATCAAGCGTAACGATCTGCTGCGCCTGTCAAATGATGTGATTAAGCCGTTCTACTATCAGCGCGTTCACGAAACGATTGCGACAATTCGCCGCTATCTTCCCGAAGATCGTTGCCTTATTCATAAACCCGAAGGAGCCATTTTCCTTTGGTTATGGTTTAAAGATCTGCCGATTTCAACCGAACTGCTGTATCAGCGCCTGAAAAAACGCGGCGTATTGATGGTGCCCGGCGATTACTTTTTCCCTGGGCTGGATAAGCCATGGCCGCATACTCACCAGTGCATGCGCATGAATTACGTCCCGGACCCAGAAAAGATCGAGGCCGGTGTTAAAATTCTTGCTGAAGAAATTGAAATCGCCTGGAGCGAAAAGTAGTCGCACATAAATAAGGCGCTTCAACTGAAGTGCCTTATTTTTTCTGTGGTATCATGTTGAAAATAAAATATTTTAATCCTATAACACCTTATCTCCATGATTAATTTAATAAATGATTGATTTTACTTACGCTGCATCGATCAAATAATGCGTTTGAAAAATGACAGGTATTCCCACAAGCATATCTCCATCATCTTGCTAACAATATATTTTTTCTGCCCGTTGATATTGTTATAGGCCTTAACCAACCCAAAAAATAAAACATATGCTCGCTGATACGTCGCTCGGCATTTTATTAAGTGATGCTATCAAATAACGTTAGCCGCATCAGCGTTATTGCTGCCGCAGTCCTGCTCGCAGTTTCTCTTTCTGTCTACAGTGGAAGCGGCGCGTCCGGTCGGCAACATTCCGTTAGACAGCAGTAACCGCGACTGGCGCTACAGCCTAACGCTGACATGGAATTTCAATAACTTACTGTAATCTCCCAGAACGCAGTTGGGCGACGTCGACACAAGAGAGGGCATGTGTTGGGCAGGCCTCTACGCAGGCAGGTCCTTGTGTCCTGTGATGACATAAATCACATTTGATCGCCTGTGCACGGTGGTCATTCACCACGACCCGCATCGCGCCAAACGGACACGCGATCACGCAGCTTTTACATCCAATACACTGGCGCTGATCCACCGCTATTCTGCCCTGCTCACGCCGAATGGCACCCGTTGGGCAAACATTGCCACATGGAGCATCTTCACAGTGATGGCAGGTCACGGCCGTCGAAAAGGTATCCCCTTTCACCACCTGGATTCGCGGCAGAAAATCCTCTGCTGAAAGCTGCGCGCAGTCCTGTTCTTGCTGATGTGCCACGACGCAGGCCACCTCACACGTGCGGCAGCCGATGCATTTTTCCGAATTCGCCACGATAAACCGGTTCATCCCCTACTCCGCGCAACAGGTAAAAAACCAGAGTGCCCGAAAAGCACGATAAGGTGCTTTGATCCTAAACGGGGAAGGCATCAGATTTGTGGTTTCTTCCATCGTTTACGGTCGTTTGCCAGAAGAGATGCCTGCCGAGTGAACGTATTGGCTCCAGTAAAAGGTGGCACGGGAATAACCGGAATGACTAAAGACCCGGTGGCGCTAAACATACCCAGGCTGTATTTCACAGGCCGGGTAGGTACAGCACCACCGGGTAGAGTGTGGGGCTGCCCTTATCCTTGAGGGCAAATGCAGGGGGCTTAGAAACGCCAGCTCAAGCCAGTCATCAGCGCGAGACTGTCTTGCTTGTCAATCATTGGGCTGTTCTTCACGTCGTCGGGTAATACGGTATAGGCGGCGCTGGCATTCAGGATAAGGGTATCCGTCAGCTCATATTTGGCAACCAGAGCCACGTATGGGTTCCAGCTATCTCCGGCAGAGTAGCGTTCCAGGCCGCTGCGGCGTGACTCTTTACCTGAAACACCGTAGTAGTAATCGTTAAAGCTTTCGTCATAATACAGAACGCCAACCGATGGAATCAGAGTCAGGTAGTCCATACGAATCGGCTTGAAATACGATATTTCGCCGACCACACCACCGCTTTCATCCATGGCGTCCGCCCCGACAGCGAACTTCATGCTGCCCCATTGTTCATGACGATAATAAGCACCTCCCAGCATCGCAGAGGCTTTACGTTCATCGAGTTTTGCCATGGCGTGGTCGTCATTGTCATCCGGATCGAAGTGCAGTGGCATCCATGAAGCCGTCAGGCTTAATTCATTTTTGCTATCTTTCCAGAATGCCCAACCCGCCGTAAATTGACGCACATAGAAATTATCGCCTTCATAACTGATTAAAGGAATTGCTAAAACTTTCTCGTTATATCCTTTATAAGCCGATTCATTAAATACCGCGCCCGCACCCAGTGAAAAATCACTGGCCATGGCTGAAGATGCAGAAAATAATGCCGCAACGATAAGTAAATTCTTTTTGATATTCATTCCCTGTAATCCATTAAATGCCAAATAGCAGGCGAATAATAATGGTTACAAATTTGTCTATGCAATGGCGCAAATAGTATAATATTATATACAAAATCATATAAATGGCTTTTCACGATGAATGATTTACAGATTAAACTGCGTGAGTTAAAGATCATTTCCGTCATTGCTGCAACACACAGCATCGGAGATGCCGCCGCCCTGTTAGGCATGGCGCAGGCCAATGTCAGTAAATATCTTTCCGATTTTGAAATGCGTGTTGGGCTGAAAGTATTTGAACGTACAACGCGACAGCTGGCGCTGACTCAGTTCGGGGAAGCGCTGGTGCCCTACATCAATGCTTCGCTGGATAAAAATAGCCAACTCATTAATTTTATTGCTGATTACAAACATGAAAAGAGCGGCCGCGTAACAATTTATGCCCCTACCGGAATCATCACCTATCTCGCGCGTCACGTCGTACATGAGATTGAGGAGATAGGGGATATTCGTCTCGCGTTGAAAACTTATAATCTTGATCGCAACGAATTTGCCGAAGGCGTGTCCTTTCCGGATGATTGCGATATATTAATTACGTATGCACAGCCTAAAGACGAAAATTTAGTGGCCAGCGTACTGACAAAATATTCTGTGACCGCGTTCGCCACTGAAGCCTATTTAAAGCAACATCCCATTCAAGGGCCAGATGATTTAATTCATCACTCCTGTATTTTGATTGATTCAATGCTGGTCGATAATGCTAATATTTGGCGATTTTGTGTTTATGACAGCAATGAAATACGCGACTACAAAGTTACCGGAAATTATATTTGTGATAATACGCAAACAGCGTTGGAATTAGCGCGTAATAATTTAGGTATTGTCTTCGCGCCGAAAGAGAGCCTGCAGCAGGAGATTAACAAAGGAACGCTGGTTCCCTGCTTTCCGCATCGGGAGGAGTGGTGGCTCGATCTCACCGCCATTTTCCGTAAGCGAGAGTATCAACCGTGGCGTGTCCAGTACGTGCTTGACGGCGTTCTGAACAGCTTACGCACGCATATTTCTCAGGCCGTCCAGGGACGGCCTTCACCAGATAATTAGAACAATCCCAACGGCTTATCAGAATAGCTGACCAGCAGACATTTCGTTTGCTGGTAATGATTCAGCATCATCTTGTGCGTTTCGCGCCCAATTCCCGACTGCTTATATCCGCCAAACGCGGCATGGGCCGGATAGGCGTGATAGCAGTTTGTCCAGACGCGTCCGGCCTGAATTCCGCGCCCCATTTTATACGCCAGGTTACCGTTGCGGCTCCAGACGCCCGCCCCAAGGCCATATTGCGTATCGTTGGCCAACTCCAGCGCATCCTCCATGGTTTTAAACGTTGTCACTGCCAGCACCGGACCGAATATTTCCTCCTGGAAAACGCGCATATCATTTTTGCCAAACAGAATGGTTGGCTCGAGATAAAAGCCATCTTTCAGATCGCCTTCAAGCATTTTTCGACGCCCACCCGTCAGAATATCTGCGCCCTCTTTTTTACCGATATCAATGTAATTGAGGATAGTCTCAAGCTGCCCCTGAGAAACCTGCGCCCCCATCTGCGTGACGCTGTCCAGAGGATTACCGCTGCGGATAGATTCCACCCGACGAATAGCCCGTTCCATAAAGCGTTCATAGATAGATTCCTGCACCAACGCACGGCTTGGACAGGTGCACACCTCGCCCTGGTTAAAGGCAAACAGCGCAAACCCTTCCAGCGCTTTGTCGAAGAAAGCGTCCTCTTCATCCATAACATCGGCAAAGAAAATGTTCGGCGATTTACCACCCAACTCCAGCGTGACCGGAATGATATTTTGAGTCGCATACTGCATGATCTGTTGGCCCACTTCCGTGGAGCCTGTGAACGCGACTTTCGCGATACGCTTAGAGGTCGCCAGATATTCACCGATTTCACCGCCCGCCCCGTTCACAACGTTAATCACACCCGGCGGAACCAGGTCGCCAATGATTTCCATCAGCAGCAATACGGACAGCGGCGTTAAGCGCGCCGGTTTGAGGATCACGCAGTTACCCGCCGCCAGCGCGGGTGCCATTTTCCAGCTTGCCATCAGCAGCGGGAAGTTCCACGGAATAATCTGCCCCACGACACCCAGCGGCTCGTGGAAGTGGTAGGCAACCGTTTCACTGTCTACTTCGCTGATTCCCCCTTCCTGAGCACGAATACAGGAGGCAAAATAACGGAAGTGGTCGATAGCCAGCGGGACGTCAGCGCCGGTGGTTTCGCGGATCGGTTTGCCGTTATCCCAGGTTTCAGCCGCTGCCAGCAGCTCGAGGTTTTGCTCCATCCGATCGGCAATTTTCAACAGAATGGCGGCGCGATCCTGAACCGAGGTATGCCCCCACTTCTCTTTCGCTTTATGCGCCGCATCCAGCGCCAGATCGATATCTTTTTTGCCTGAACTGGCGATTTCGCACAGCGGTTGCCCAGTGACAGGCGTCAGGTTTGAGTAATATTCGCCGTCGACGGGAGCAACCCAGCCGCCGCCTATGAAGTTGTCGTAACGGGGTTTTAACTTGAGGGGATAACCATACTCGCCAGGCTGCAAACGCGTTGAGGGAGGATTATTCGTCATGACCGTCTCCTTGCTGTTGGTGTCTAACAAGGGTAGTCACGACTGGCGATTTTTTCGCCAGTCGCTTACAGCTTTACGACAGGAATCACGGATTACATCGCCGCACGATAAATCGTCATAATTTCGTCATGCGTGGCCTGGACTGGATTAGTAAATCCACAGGCGTCTTTTAGCGCGTTGGTCGCCAGAATCGGGAAGTCCGCTTCCTTCACGTTGAGGTCACGCAGTCCCGCCGGGATATTCACCTGACGCGCCAGAGAGCGAATCTCGGCGATACACGCCTGTGCGCCCTGTTCTGCTGTCATTTGACTGACATCGACACCCATGGCCTGGGCGCAATCACGCAGGCGCGAGGCCGCCACTTTGCAGTTAAACGTCTGCACGTGTGGCAACAGTATCGCATTGCAAACGCCGTGCGGCAGATCGTAAAAACCGCCCAGTTGATGCGCCATCGCATGCACATACCCGAGAGACGCATTGTTAAACGCCATACCCGCGAGGAATTGCGCGTAAGCCATTGCTTCACGGGCGGCAGCATTGCTGCCGTCTTCTACCGCGTGCGCCAGGTTCTCGGCAATCATCGTCATTGCTTTTAATGCGCAAGCGTCGGTGATCGGCGTGGCTGCCGTGGAAACATAAGCTTCTATCGCGTGGGTCAACGCATCCATACCGGTTGCGGCCGTCAGGGACTTCGGCATGCCAACCATCAGCGAAGAGTCATTCACGGATAAAACAGGCGTGACGTGTTTGTCGACAATGGCCATTTTAATGTGACGCACTTCATCGGTAATGATGCAGAAACGGGTCATTTCGGATGCCGTGCCGGCCGTCGTATTAATCGCGATCATGGGTAACTGCGGTTTTGCCGAGCGATCGACGCCCTCATAGTCACGAATATCCCCACCGTTTGCCGCGACCAGCGCAATGCCTTTCGCGCAATCATGTGGAGAACCACCGCCGAGCGAAATAACGCAATCACAGTTATTTTCTTTTAATATTTTCAGCCCGGCAGCGACATTAGCAGTGGTTGGATTAGGATGCGTGCCATCAAATACAACGCTAACAATATCGCGTTCCTGAAGCGCGTTTTGAATATCGGCAACCATCCCCATTTTGTTTAAAACCGCGTCAGTCACAATCAGGGCGCGACGCCAGCCGTAATCGCGCATAGTATCCATTGCGCTAACTAATGAATCAGAGCCTATAATATTCACCGAAGGAATATAAAATACGGATGCTGCCATAGTAATACCTCGAAGGTGTTAGAGTTCAAGGCAGAATACAAAAATGAGAATATAAAAACATGATCAGAACGGTAATATTGCGTAGATATTCGCAGGCTTTTTATTTTTAAGCCTGCGAAATATATTATTTAGTATATAAACTTATCTTTTTGTTAATTTGTATTATGGAATGATGTTATCTCAGGAAATAATAACGAATCCCGTAAAAGATGATCATTACCACGACGACGCGTAAAACCAATCCGGTTAAAATATTCCAGAATTTGAATCGCCAGCTTACGCCCGACATTAAGCCGATCGCGGAAGTCAGCCGCACAGGTCGATCCCTTTTCCTGATCCAACTCGCGAATCAAATTGGCAAACGTCACGATCCGATCGTTACGGTAGTAGCGATCTTTCACGATCGCGGTAATCAGCCCCTGCTGCGCTGAATGGCGCAATACCTGGCGCATTAGCTGCTCGTCTGTCCCCGTTTTCTGGGCCAGATCGCGCACCCACCAGGGTTCATCACCAAATAACGGCGCCGCTTTTTGCCATATCGCGTCTTGTTCAGGCGTAAAGCCCGCTTTGTGGTCCGGCAGATGCAGCCAACCGTGGTGGCTTTGAATGACGCCGCTTTCACGCATTTTTTCAATCAACAGCAGAACCAGCGCGTCATCTTCCATCGGCAGAGCCATACGGCGCAGCCGTTCGCGCCCAGGCCCTGGCTCGTCCTGATGCTGTTCGTGATAAGTCGCAAGCGTTGTCAGCACTTTACGCTGCCAGCGCGCGGCGACCGTCGCGTTCAGTAAATTATTACCCGCCTGAATAAAATCGGGCTGCTGCGACAATCGGTGCAGCCCGTCGTCACTCAGTTGGCGCGCCCAGGCAAAATCAGCAAGATTTACCGCACCACGCTCAAGATGAACCGCCAGCGCAGCGCTATCATTCTCTGTCAGCGCGAGCGCCGTCAGCCATTGCAGATATTCAGCTTTACGTTTGCCGCGACGCGGTGGGTTTAACGTCACCACCCTGGCACCCGCCAGCGTGGTCCGCGCGGAGATATCGCGCAGTACCAGTCGGTCATTATCAGCAAGCCAAAGCGGCGTATCGAATACCAGCTCTGCCAGATCGTTTTCCAGCAGAGAAACGCGGCCCGTAACGTGGCAGGCGGCATGGTGGATGTGCAGCGGCTGCCACTGCGTCAGCGGCGTATGGGTTTGCAGAGAAACAATCACGCGCTCGGACGGTTCCGGTGGGGCGTCGGACAGCAGCCAGTCGCCGCGGTTGAGCTGTTCTTTTTCGGCATCGCCCGCAATGTTCAGCGCGATACGCTGCCCGGCATGTGCCTGTTCAGACGGCTGATTCTGCGCGTGCAGACCCCTAACACGCATCGGTTTGTTGACGCCCGTCAGCCACAGGCTGTCCCCCACTTTCACTTCACCGCTCAGCGCCGTACCGGTGACGACCAGTCCAGCCCCTTTCACGGTAAAGGCGCGGTCAATCGCTAAACGAAAGCGATGATCGCGGGTTTGCTCACGCGAGGAAAGCTGCTGAAGATGTGCACGAAGTTCGTCGATTCCCCGCCCTTCTGTAGCGACCGTGACAAAAATGGGCGCATTGGCAAAACCATATTCCTGTAATATCGCCTGAAGCTGTTGGCGTACTTCATCAATACGGCTCTCATCGACGCGATCCGCTTTCGTCAGCGCAACCGTGAGCTGCGGATTTCCGGTCAAGTGCAATATGGTCAGATGTTCGCGCGTTTGCGCCATCACGCCGTCATCACAGGCCACCACCAGCAGTGCATGGTCGATTCCGCCAACGCCTGCCAGCATATTCGAGAGAAATTTCTCGTGCCCAGGGACATCGATAAAACCCAGCACCCGGCCATCAGGCTGCGGCCAGTAGGCATATCCCAGATCGATGGTCATACCGCGTTTTTTCTCTTCGGGCAAGCGATCGGCATTCACACCCGTGATGGCCTGCAGCAGCGTGGTTTTCCCGTGGTCAACATGACCGGCAGTGGCAATAATCATTTCAGCAACATCTCCAGAAACTGTTCTTCATCTTCAAGGCAGCGCAGATCCAGCCACAGCCGTCCGTCATAGATGCGGCCAATAATCGGCGTGGACAAGGCCCGCCAGCGAGATGACAGCGCTTCGAGCTGGCTACCGCGCCCGTCGCGAGGCGTAAACGTCAGTGCCGCACTCGGCAGGCGATCAACCGGTAACGATCCGCTGCCAATCTGCGACTGACAGGATTCGACATGCACATCAAACGCCACGAAATGCGCAGCGATTTTTGCGCGCAATAACTCGGCCTGAGCACGAATAGACGCCGCATCGCGCGACAGCAATCGCAATGTGGGTAGCCGTTCCGCCAGCTTTTCTGGATGGAGATACAGTTGCAGCGTGGCTTCAAGCGCCGCCAGCGTCATTTTATCGGCGCGAAGCGCGCGCTTTAGCGGATGCTGCTGTAGCTTTTCAATCATCTCGCGTTTGCCAACGATAATGCCCGCCTGCGGGCCGCCCAGCAGCTTATCGCCTGAAAAACTGACCAGGCTGACGCCTGCGGCGATCATCTCCTGCGGCATCGGCTCTTTCGGCAAGCCGTACAGACTGAGATCCACCAGCGAACCGCTGCCCAGATCGGCAATCACCGGCACGTTCAGCTCGCGGCCGATCTCTGCCAGTTCCGCCTCTTCAACGGTTTTGGTAAAACCGTCAATCTGATAATTACTGGTGTGAACTTTCATCAACAGCGCGGTGTTTTCATTTACCGCAGCGCGATAGTCTTTCGCATGCGTCCGGTTTGTCGTTCCCACTTCATGCAGCGTGCAACCGGCCTGGCGCATCACATCCGGAATGCGAAACGCCCCGCCAATCTCCACTAGCTCACCGCGCGACACCACAACCTCTTTTCCGCTTGCGGTCGCCGCCAGCATCAGTAGCACTGCCGCCGCGTTGTTATTCACGACGCAGGCATCTTCCGCGCCCGTAATCTGGCACAGCAGATCCGCCAGCGCCCGGTCGCGATGACCACGGCCTGCGCCATCCAGATCGTATTCCAGCGTCACGGGCGAACGCATCGCCTGGGTAACAGCCTCAATCGCCTCTTCAGCCTGCTGCGCGCGGCCTAAATTGGTGTGAAGTACGGTCCCAGTGAGATTAATGACCGGGCGCAATGCGCTCTGCGCTTTCGCCTTCAGTCGCTTTTCTACCTCCAGCGGCCAGTCGGAACACCACTGCGGCAGTGCATTTTCAGCCTGAATATGCTGGCGGGCTTCATCCTGTAACACACGTAATAACGCGACGGCGCGAGTATGTCCGAACTGTTCAAGAAGGGGAGTGAAACGAGGATCACGCAGCAGGCGATCGGACGCAGGTATCTGGCTGTAGAGGGAATGATGAGTCGTCATTGTCATGCCTGGAAATGGGGTATTTATCCCCCTCCCGACGGGAGAGGGAGTCAATGTCTAAAGGGATTGTACAGGGTAAAGAGGAGAAGTGTTATAACCCGCATCAAGCCTTCGGCGGTTCCGTACGCGCAAAACTTTCGCGCTGGAAGAGCGTTTCAGCGAGTTTGACCAGCAGCGGACGTTCTACGCACCACCCAGGCGAAACATGGCGGAAATTGAGATAACCCACCGCGCAGGCAATGGCAATCGTGGCCAAATTCAGCGTATCAGTTTTAATACGGCCGTCATGCAGCAGCTGTTCACACCAGTCAAGACTGCGGCTGATTTTTTCCCGCTGGCGCAACAGCTCAGTTTCGGATTGCTGCGCCGCAGGGCGGGCTTGCTCGCGCACGGACGCCAGTGCCGCATCCATAATGCCATCCGCCAGCGCTTCGATTTGCCTCACGGCAAGCGCGGCTTTCGGTTCTCGCGGCACCATCGCAGGCGCAATGCCGAGCAGTTCGATATATTCCGCAATAATCGGGGAGTCAAACCAGTATTCGCCATCATCGGTGACCAGCGCCGGAACTTTACCCAACGGGTTATACTGCGCCACGCCATTCTCTGCGTTGTAAGGCTGTTCATTCACAAACTCGAACGTGATGCCCTTTTCCAACAGGAGAACCGAAATTTTACGCACGAATGGGCTGGTGTAGCTGCCGATGAGTTTCATTGCCTGATCCTTGATGCTCCCAAAAGGGTAAGTATGGATCAGGCAACGAAAAAAGGCAGAATCTTAATGATCGAGGTAGAGGTAATGCATCCAGCTGGTCATGCGCAGCAGCACTTTTCGCATCACCGAGACGTGGGAGAAATGGTCGGAATAGACGGCCACTTGCGCATAGATGCCGTCCGGCAGCGCTTCGACATCCGCATTTGGCTCAAGCTCAATCGTGCCTATAACCCCATCCATACCTGGAGTCACCGTTAAAGATTGCAGCGCACCTTGAGCCTGATAAGAGCCACCCGGTACAACCGGCAAAATGCTGGTGAGCTTACCGCTGAAAACCTGGCCCGGCAGCGCGTTGAATACCACTTCGGCTTCGTCACCCGGTTTCAAGCGCAGTAACGAGTTCTGGCGGAACTGCGCCACGATGAGACGTTTCTGCTCTGGAATAAACACCATCACCGGACGTAACGGCAGCGCGGCAGCATACGTCCCCGGACGGATCAGCACCTGAGTGACATAGCCGTTGCTGGGCGCGCGCACCACGGTTTGTTCGAGGTTGTAGTTGGCTTCCGTCAGCTGAGCGCGTAGCGAGACAATTTGCGATTGTTCGCCGTTAACCATGCTGTCTAACTGACTTTTGATTTGCGCTTGATCCGCAATCGACGCTTTGACCATCGCATCCTGCGCCAGATAGTTTTGCCGCGCGTTATCAATGTCGCTTTCTGAGAAGGGATTGACCTTCGCCTGGCTGCCCTTCAGATAGCGCTGGAAATCTTTATAAAGCCTGTCGCGTTCGGCTGACACGCGTGTCGTATTGGCTTCGGCTTCAGAAAGCTGCGCTTTAAGGACATCAATATTGTGTGTCGCCGTCACCAAATCCGCTTTAAGTCTGTCGACTCTGGCCTGATAGCGCACCGGATCTAGTTTAAATAACACATCGCCTTTTTTAATGAGCTGATTATTTTTATCCGTCACTTCACTTACTACCCCTGTAACCTGCGGGGTAATCGGAATAGAAATGACTGCTTTCTGTGCCGTGAACGTATACGGATGGTTGTAGTTCATTAATAAAATCAAACCAGCGACAATAAATACCCCGCCTAATGCAGCAGTAGACAGCGTCCATTGATTAACCGGTATGCGAAATATTTTAAATATTGCCCACGCAAACGCCACGTAAGTCAAAATAATGAGCAGGTCCATACTTAGCCCTCCGCCATATTTTTATCTGCAGGCGTTTTATCCGCAGGAATTGGCGCGGCAGCAAGCTGCTGTTCCAGTGCGGCAATGCGTTTTGACAGGGCATCAATATCCGGTTGCTGCGGGCCTGGCACCGTGTGATTTTGCATACCCCATCCGCGCTCAGGCTGGTACAGCGTGGCCCAAATCCACAGGAACGGCCAGATAATGTGGAGTGTAAACAGACTGACCCAGCCCGCCGTATGGATTGCATCAGCGTGGGGATGATTACGCTTTTTTGCCATTAAATAAGGGATGTCGTGGATGGCAATGACTCCATAGAAAATAACAAGGAAAACGAAAATCAATACACCCAGCGCAAAATAGTTTAAAAACATATTTGCCTCACTCAAAACAACGTCAACTCATTAAAATAATTAAATGGTAAGCAACCAAATTAATTTGTTTTAAGCACATTCTTATGCGCTTATATTTCAGAGCGGAGGAGTATGATTTTTTATTATATCTCCATGCAAGTTTATAAACGTGACAAAATATATCATGAAGAATAAATATACTTAAGTTTACATAATGAGCGTAATCCAGGTTCTTACTTTTCGCCATAAACTAAAATATAAAATGAGTTTAGCTTTTCGTGTGACCTCGTGCTGGCTTTGGATGGCGATACAGAGTTTGCCGCCGATCACACCCAGAGAAATCCGCATAAAAATATTTTGTGAAATCAATCACAATAACGAGACAAACACTCAGCTGTAAAATGTGATCAACTTCACATTAACATGCCTGATACGCTACTTTTCTCTCCATTGTATTTTTTTTATACTCTCATTTTGTGACGACGATCACTTCAATCTTATCCGCACCCCCTATATTTGCGTGACGTATATCACATAAATTTTCGCTGTCTGGACAGTTGAACGATTCGGTGCCAGATTTCACAGCAACAGAACAGGGCTCAGCAACCTCTGCCGCCGCACATTAACGATAAACCTCGGGCTGAAAGCCTAAGCGTAAACATAAGAAGGGGTGTTTTATGTCATCCGATTTCAAGATCAAAGTACAAAGCTTTGGTCGTTTCCTCAGCAACATGGTGATGCCAAATATCGGCGCGTTTATCGCGTGGGGTATCATCACCGCTTTGTTCATTCCAACAGGATGGTTGCCGAGCGAAACCCTGGCGAAGCTTGTTGGCCCAATGATTACCTATCTGCTGCCCCTGCTCATCGGTTTTACCGGTGGTCGTTTGGTCGGCGGTGATCGTGGTGGCGTAGTCGGTGCAATTACGACCATGGGCGTGATCGTCGGCGCGGATATGCCGATGTTCCTTGGTGCAATGATCGCTGGTCCGCTGGGCGGCTGGGCGATTAAGAAATTCGACGTTTGGGTTGATGGCAAAATCAAATCCGGCTTCGAAATGCTGGTGAACAACTTCTCCGCTGGCATCATCGGTATGATCCTGGCGATTCTGGCGTTCCTCGGCATTGGCCCAGCGGTTGAAGTGCTGTCAAAAGTGCTGGCTGCTGGCGTTAACTTCATGGTCGTTCACGACATGCTGCCGCTGGCGTCCATCTTTGTTGAACCGGCGAAAATCCTGTTCCTCAATAACGCAATTAACCACGGTATCTTCTCGCCGCTGGGTATTCAGCAGTCTCATGAACTCGGCAAGTCCATCTTCTTCCTGATTGAAGCAAACCCAGGTCCGGGTATGGGTGTTCTGCTGGCGTATATGTTCTTTGGTCGCGGCAGCGCGAAACAGTCTGCAGGCGGCGCGGCAATCATCCACTTCCTGGGTGGTATCCACGAAATTTACTTCCCATACGTGCTGATGAACCCACGTCTGATCCTGGCCGTTATCCTCGGCGGTATGACGGGTGTGTTCACTCTGAGCGTGTTGGGCGGCGGTCTGGTTTCTCCCGCGTCTCCAGGTTCTATCCTGGCGGTACTGGCGATGACGCCAAAAGGCGCTTACTTCGCAAACATCGCAGCGATTTGTGCTGCAATGGCGGTCTCCTTCGTAGTGTCTGCCATCTTGCTGAAAACCAGCAAAGTGAAAGAAGAAGACGATATCGAAGCGGCGACCCGTCGCATGCATGATATGAAGTCCGAATCCAAAGGCGTCGCAACGCCGCTGTCTGCTGGCGACGTGTCTAACGACCTGAGCCATGTGCGTAAAATCATCGTGGCTTGCGATGCGGGTATGGGTTCCAGCGCCATGGGTGCCGGTGTGCTGCGCAAAAAAGTCCAGGATGCGGGTCTGACCCACATCTCCGTGACCAACAGCGCCATTAACAGCCTGCCGGGGGACGTTGACCTGGTCATCACGCACCGCGATCTGACTGAACGCGCTATGCGTCAGGTTCCGCAGGCACAGCATATTTCGCTGACCAACTTCCTGGATAGCGGTCTGTACTCCAGCCTGACAGAACGTCTGGTTGCCGCGCAGCGCCACACCGACAACGAAGTGAAAGTTCGCGATAGCCTGAAAGACAGTTTTGATGCGAACGACAGCCACCTGTTCAAACTGGGTGCGGAGAACATTTTCCTGGGCCGCACGGCGAGCCACAAAGAAGAAGCGATTCGCTTTGCCGGTGAGCAACTGGTGAAAGGCGGCTACGTTGAGCCAGAATACGTTGATGCCATGCTGGAACGTGAAAAGCTGACCCCAACCTATCTGGGCGAATCCATTGCGGTTCCGCACGGTACGGTTGAAGCGAAAGACCGCGTATTGAAAACCGGCGTGGTGTTCTGTCAGTATCCTGATGGCGTGCGCTTTGGCGAAGAAGAAGACGATATCGCCCGTCTGGTGATTGGGATCGCCGCTCGCAACAACGAGCACATCCAGGTGATTACCAGCCTGACAAACGCGCTGGATGATGAAACCGTTATCGAGCGTCTGTCACAGACCACCAGCGTTGAAGAAGTGCTGGCTCTGCTGAACAAATAAGGCCTATCCCCCTCTCCCTTTGGGGAGAGGGTTAGGGTGAGGGAAAAGCCTCACCCCAGCCCTCTCGGGTAAAAACATTGATGAAGGTTAATACGATGAAAGCATTACATTTTGGCGCAGGTAATATCGGTCGTGGCTTTATCGGCAAACTGCTGGCAGACGCAGGCATTACGCTGACATTCGCCGATGTGAATCAGGTGGTGCTCGATGCCCTGAATGCCCGTCATAGCTACGATGTTCACGTTGTCGGCGAAAACGAACAGGTTGAAACCGTCTCAGGCGTAAACGCTGTTAGTAGCATTGGCGACGACGTGGTTGACCTGATCGCAAGCGTTGATCTGGTGACCACCGCCGTTGGCCCAGTGGTGCTTGAGCGCATCGCTCCTGCCGTCGCAAAAGGCCTCGCAAAACGCAAAGCGCAAGGTAACAACACTCCGCTGAACATCATCGCCTGCGAAAACATGGTACGCGGTACCACTCAACTAAAAGGCCACGTTCTGGCCGCCGTGGCTGATGAAGATAAAGCCTGGGTTGAAGAGCACGTCGGTTTTGTGGATTCTGCCGTTGACCGCATCGTTCCCCCATCCGAATCTGCGACCAACGATCCGCTGGAAGTGACCGTTGAAACCTTCAGCGAGTGGATCGTCGATAAAACCCAGTTCAAAGGCGTGCTGCCGGCTATTCCTGGCATGGAATTGACGGATAACCTGATGGCCTTTGTCGAACGCAAACTCTTCACGCTGAACACGGGGCATGCTATAACCGCGTACCTCGGAAAATTGGCCGGTCACCAAACCATTCGTGATGCGATTCTCGATGAGAAAATCCGTGCTGTGGTAAAAGGTGCAATGGACGAGAGCGGCGCGGTTCTGATCAAACGCTACGGTTTTGATGCTGAGAAACACGCGGCATACATTCAGAAAATCCTCGGTCGTTTTGAAAACCCGTATCTGAAAGATGATGTTGAGCGCGTTGGCCGCCAGCCGCTACGTAAACTCAGCGCGGGCGACCGTCTGATCAAACCTCTACTGGGCACGCTGGAATACGGCTTGCCACACGCCAATTTAGTGAAAGGTATCGCCGCCGCGATGCATTATCGCAGTGAGCAAGATCCGCAGGCAATTGAGCTGGCAGAACTGATTGATACCAAAGGCCCGCAAGAAGCGCTGGCGCAGCTTTCTGGCCTTGAAGCGAAGAGTGACGTAGTGCTGGAGGCGGTTAACGCATACAACGCGACGAAATAATGATGCAGGTTCTGGCGCAGGTCGCCCTGCGCCCGATGGATAGATTGTCAGATATGCAGGCAATAATGGAACAAACCCAGGCCTTTGAAAATCGTGTGCTTGAGCGTCTGAATGCTGGCAAAACCGTACGAAGTTTCCTGATTGCTGCCGTCGAGTTACTCACCGAGGCAGTCAATATTCTGGTTCTTCAGGTGTTTCGCAAAGACGACTACGCGGTAAAATATGCTGTAGAACCGTTACTGGACGGAGACGGACCGCTGGGCGATTTGTCAGTACGCCTGAAGCTGATTTATGGTCTTGGCGTGCTCAGCAGGCATGAATATGAAGATGCTGAATTGCTCATGGCGTTGCGCGAAGAGTTAAATCACGACGGCAATGAATATGCTTTTACCGATGACGAAATTCTTGGGCCCTTCGGCGAGTTACATTGCGTCACAGCGCTGCCGCCTGCTCCGCATTTCGATAATAGCGATCCTGAATTGTATGCGATGCAAAAGCTTCGTTATCAACAGGTTATGCGGTCAACGATGGTCCTTTCCCTGACTGAGCTGATTTCCCGAATCAGCTTAAAGAAAGCGTTTCAGAAGTAAGACCGCCCACATTGGTGTATCCTTCCTGTAATTCCCCCGTTTTTAGAGCTATATGTGATGAAAGAAGTCGAAAAGAACGAAATTAAACGCCTGAGTGACCGTCTGGATCTGATCCGCCACCAGCAGGCTGATAT
>Ga0308165_1000586_pt1 | contig 63340 bp, 46 predicted proteins | sample PhyWR2_FD_201032 | JGI IMG/M metagenome (GOLD analysis project Ga0308165, IMG submission 201032) | Phyllosphere microbial communities from UC Gill Tract Community Farm, Albany, California, United States - DLSLW.R2 | ecosystem: Host-associated > Plants > Phyllosphere > Unclassified | place: USA... | reverse complement strand
CCTGGTATTTCGGTCTGCCTGCATCCAGTTCTCACACGCTGATCGGCGCGATTATCGGTATTGGGTTAACCAACGCCCTGATGACCGGTACGTCAGTCGTTGATGCGCTGAATATCCCGAAAGTTATGGGGATTTTTGGTTCGCTTATCATTTCCCCCATCGTGGGTCTGGTCGTTGCGGGTGGATTGATTTTCATCCTGCGCCGTTACTGGAGCGGAACCAAAAAACGCGCCCGTATTCACCTGACGCCCGCAGAGCGTGAAAAGAAAGACGGCAAGAAAAAGCCGCCATTCTGGACGCGTATTGCTCTGATTATTTCCGCTATTGGTGTGGCCTTCTCTCATGGCGCGAACGACGGCCAGAAAGGCATTGGCCTGGTGATGCTGGTATTGATTGGCGTAGCGCCGGCAGGTTTCGTGGTGAACATGAACGCCTCCGGCTACGAAATCACCCGTACCCGCGATGCCATCAATAACGTCGAAGTTTACTTCCAGCAGCATCCTGCGCTGTTGAAGAAAGCCACCGGCGTTGACCAGTTGATTCCTTCACCTGAACCGGGTGTGTCCACCGCACCTGGCGAGTTCCATTGCCATCCGGCAAACGCGATCAACGCGCTGGAACGTGTGAAGGTGATGCTGGGTGATATCGAAAGCTACGACAAACTGTCCGTCGATCAACGTGGTCAGCTGCGTCGTATCATGCTCTGCATCTCTGATGTGACTGATAAAGTCGCGAAGTTGCCAGAAGTGAACGCAGACGATAAGCGCCTGCTGAAGAAACTGAAAGGCGATATGCTCAATACCATTGAGTACGCGCCAATCTGGATCATCATGGCGGTCGCGCTGGCGCTGGGTATCGGTACGATGATTGGCTGGCGTCGTGTTGCCACTACTATCGGTGAAAAGATCGGTAAGAAAGGCATGACGTATGCGCAAGGCATGTCCGCGCAGATGACGGCTGCGGTCTCTATCGGTCTGGCGAGTTACACCGGCATGCCGGTCTCCACCACTCACGTACTGTCTTCGTCCGTGGCGGGTACCATGATTGTTGACGGTGGCGGTCTGCAACGCAAAACCGTGACCAACATTCTGATGGCCTGGGTGTTTACCCTGCCGGCGTCAATTCTGCTGTCAGGCGGTCTGTACTGGATCTCCCTGAAGCTGATTTAACGAAAAGCGTGCATAAAAAAGCGGGTCAGGAAACTGACCCGCTTTTTTTATCCTCATTTTCATACTCAATGCCAGATCAGGAGCGCCACCATACTCACCACAACCAGTCCACACAGGGCGCTGGTCAAAATGAACTGACAACGTAAACGCTCGCAACGACGGATAAATTCATCGTCATGATGATCGCGATAGCGTTGGGCGTAGATGTACCACACCAGACGCATCTGTTTGCTGGGCTGTCCATGCGACGTGAAGAAGCCTCCACCATCCACATACTGATAAAGCAACGGATCGCAACCACGAAGTACCACTAATAGCGCGCGTAATGATGAGAAATAACGCGCCATATTCACTATGCAAACCACACATAACGCCCAAAACAATGCGACAGTGCTAATCATACTTCCTCCCCGGCGTCCGCCCACGAAGCAAGGCTTCTGGACAACCGCACCCCAATGCCCTGACAGACAGTTCAGTGAAAGAATGACGAAAGTCGATCGGGTTCACGTTTAATTATCCGAACGGCTCATTCAATAGTGTAGGAGATCCGCTAATTTTTTTGCCACAAGGTTAATCGTTATCAACACCAAAGCTTGATAATTTTCGCTAACTGGGCCGTAATAAAGACAGATAGACGACGGCTTCACTCATGGGTCATCGATAACTTAAGGAAGGAGTAACACTATGGCTTACAAACACATTCTTATCGCGGTAGACCTCTCTCCTGAGAGCAAAGTGCTGGTTGATAAAGCGGTATCCATGGCACGTCCCTATAACGCGAAAGTTTCTTTGATTCACGTTGATGTGAATTACTCCGATCTCTACACCGGCCTCATCGACGTCAATCTTGGCGACATGCAGAAGCGCATTTCTGAAGAAACTCACCACGCGTTAACTGAATTGTCCACCAACGCGGGATACCCGATTACCGAAACTTTAAGCGGTAGCGGCGATCTCGGCCAGGTGCTGGTTGATGCGATTAAGAAATACGATATGGATTTGGTGGTTTGCGGTCATCACCAGGATTTCTGGAGCAAACTGATGTCTTCTGCGCGTCAGCTGATTAACACCGTTCACGTTGATATGCTGATCGTCCCACTGCGTGACGAAGAAGACGAGTAATTCTGTATCCTTTCACCCCGGCCCTCTCCCCATAGGGGCGAGGGCGTAAAAACAGCTCCGGCTACTTCCCTCTCCCTGTGGGAGAGGGTTATAGGGTGAGGGCATCAGCCCGCACTCACCTCAGCCGTTCCCGAATAAATATCAAACCGGTGCCCTTTGGTCACCACGGCATTTGTCGTCGCCACGTCCGCCAGCGGCGGCGCGTAATCAGGGCGCTTCACCACCACCCGTTTTGTGGCCAGCAACCGCGCAGGCTCCAGCAAACCATCCGCATCTAGATCCGGTCCCACCAACGACTGAAACACGCGCATCTCTTTTTTGACCAGCGCGCTTTTCTGCTTGTGCGGGAACATCGGATCGAGATACACCACCTGCGGACGCGGCGTGATATCCGTCAATGCCGTGAGGCTCGACGCATGAATCAGCCGTAAACGCTCCTGTAACCACGCGCCTATCTCTGGATCGGCATAGCCGCGCGCCAGACCATCGTCGAGCAGCGCCGCGACCACCGGGTTACGCTCCAGCATACGCACGCGACAGCCCACGGACGCCAGCACAAAGGCGTCGCGCCCCAGCCCCGCCGTTGCATCCACCACGTCCGGCAGATAACTCCCTTTGACACCCACCGCTTTCGCTACCGCTTCCCCGCGACCGCCGCCAAACTTACGCCGATGCGCCATCGCGCCGTCAACGAAATCAACAAAGATGCCGCCGAGCTTGGGCTCATCACGCTTACGCAGTTCAAGATGTTCCGGCGTCATCACCAGCGCCATCAAATTTTGTTCATCGTGTTCAAGCCCCCAGCGGGCCGCAAGAACAGATAAGGCGCCGTCTCCGGCGCCTGTTTCATCGACTAAGCAGATTTTCACGCTGCGATCAGCCTTTGATACCGTAATGCTCAAGCATCGCATCCAGCTGCGGCTCGCGGCCACGGAAGCGTTTGAACAGCTCCATAGGCTCTTCAGACCCCCCGCGCGTCAGGATGTTATCCAGGAACGACTGACCGGTTTCGCGGTTGAAGATCCCTTCCTCTTCGAAGCGAGAGTAGGCATCTGCTGCCAGCACGTCTGCCCACAGATAGCTGTAATAACCCGCAGCGTATCCGCCAGCAAAGATATGGCTAAACGCGTGCGGGAATCGGCCCCACGTAGGACCTGGGATCAGCGCGACCTGTTTTTTAATTTCAGCCAGGGTTTCGAGGATTTTTGCCCCCTGCTCTGGGCTGAATTCAGCATGCAGACGGAAATCGAACAGACCGAACTCCAGCTGGCGCAGGATAAACATCGCCGCCTGGTAGTTTTTCGCGGCCAGCATTTTATCCAGCAGCGCTTTTGGCAGCGGCTCGCCTGTTTCGTAATGGCCAGAGATAAACGCCAGCGCGTCCGGCTCCCAGCACCAGTTTTCCATAAACTGACTTGGCAGCTCAACGGCATCCCACGGCACACCGCTAATACCCGATACACCCGCCGCTTCAATACGCGTCAGCATATGATGCAGACCGTGGCCGAATTCGTGGAACAGAGTGATCACTTCATCGTGCGTGAACAGCGCAGGCTTGCCGCTGACCGGACGGTTAAAGTTACAGGTCAGGTAAGCGACCGGTTTTTGCAGCGAACCGTCGGCTTTACGCATCTGCCCGACGCAGTCGTCCATCCATGCGCCGCCGCGTTTGTTTTCACGCGCATAGAGATCCAGATAGAAACTGCCGCGCAGTTCGTTTTTCTCGTCATACAGCTCGAAGAAACGCACTTCCGGATGCCAGACATCCACGTCAGTACGCTCTTTAGCGGTGATACCGTAAATGCGTTTCACCACTTCAAACAGGCCGTTTACGGCTTTGTTCTCGGGGAAGTACGGACGCAGCTGTTCATCGCTGATGCTGTACAAATGCTGTTTCTGTTTTTCGCTGTAGTAGGCGATGTCCCACGGTTGCAGGTCGTCGACGCCAAATTCAGCGTTCGCAAATGCACGCAGCTGTGCCAGCTCTTTTTCGCCCTGCGGACGCGCACGTTTTGCCAGATCGGTTAAGAACTCCAGAACCTGCTGTGGGTTTTCTGCCATTTTGGTGGCGAGGGATTTTTCGGCGTAGCTGTCGAAGCCCAGCAGTTGTGCCAATTCATGGCGCAGCGCGAGGATTTCGGCCATCACCGGGCTGTTGTCCCATTTCCCGGCATTTGGGCCCTGATCTGACGCACGCGTACTGTACGCGCGGTACAACTCTTCACGCAGCGCCTGATTGTCACAATAGGTCATGACCGGCAGATAGCTCGGGATATCAAGCGTTAACAGGAAACCTTCCTGCTCTTTCGCTTCGGCCTGCGCTTTGGCCGCCGCCAGCGCGCTCTCCGGCATGCCCGCCAATTCAGATTCGTCGGTAATCAGTTTCGACCAGCCCATGGTGGCATCAAGAACGTTGTTGCTGTACTGATTGCCCAGCTCTGACAGACGCGCAGCGATTTCGCCGTAGCGCGTTTGTTTCTCTTTTGGCAGGCCAATCCCGGACAGTTCAAAATCACGCAGCGCATTATCGACCGCTTTTTTCTGGGCGATATCCAGTTTGGCGTAGTTCTCACCGTCGCGCAGATCGCGATAGGCGTTGTACAACCCTTCGTGCTGACCCACCCAGGTGCTGTATTCCGACAGCAGCGGCAGCGTTTGCTCGTAGGCTTCGCGCAGTTCCGGGCTGTTTTTTACGGAGTTCAGATGGCTGACCGGTGAGAAAAGGCGACCCAACACGTCATCCACTTCGGCCAGCGTCTGGCACAAATTCTCCCAGGTGTACGGTCCGCCCTTCGCGACCACGCTTTCTACCGCCGTGCGGCAATCGTCCAGCGCTTTGGTGACGGCTGGAACCACATGCTCTGGCTGGATTTTAGAAAACGGCGGTAACGAGAAAGGCGTCAGTAATGGATTGGTCATAAGCGCTGTCCTGTAGAAATAGATGAATGAAGCGCGCATCCGGCGCTGTGCATATTGTTTGTAGAATGGGGTTAAGTGTAGTGAATTTCAATGCCAAACGTTGCGCTTTCGCGGCGACGATGACTTTTCTGTATACTGTGGCGATATGCTATTTTTTGCCCGACCGCGCACCGCGATCCGGCTCTACGTTTACTTACTGGAACACCTTTACCCATGCTCAGTTATCGCCACAGCTACCACGCGGGCAACCACGCCGATGTCCTCAAACATACCGTTCAGAGCCTGATTATCGAGTCTCTGAAAGAGAAAGATAAACCCTTTCTCTATCTGGACACCCACGCGGGCGCGGGCCGCTACCAGTTAAGCAGTCAGCACGCGGAGCGTACCGGTGAATATCTGGAAGGTATCGCTCGCATCTGGCAGCAGGACTCTCTCCCCGCCGAGCTGGAGCCGTACATCAACGTAGTGAAGCATTACAACCGCAGCGGCCAGTTGCGCTACTACCCAGGCTCCCCGCTGATTGCTCGCCAGCTGTTGCGCGAAAATGACAGCCTGCAGCTGACCGAACTGCACCCAAGCGATTTCCCGCTGCTGCGCTCTGAATTCCAAAAAGACGCCCGCGCGCGCGTGGAAAAGGCTGATGGTTATCAGCAGCTGAAATCCAAACTGCCGCCGGCATCCCGTCGTGGTCTGATATTGATCGACCCACCCTACGAAATCAAAACTGACTATCAGGCGGTAGTGACCGGTATTCACGAAGGCTACAAACGCTTCGCGACCGGCACTTATGCACTGTGGTATCCGGTGGTGTTGCGCGCGCAAATCAAACGCATGATCAAAGAACTGGAAGCGACAGGCATTCGTAAAATCATGCAGATTGAACTGGCCGTACGTCCTGATAGCGATCAGCGCGGCATGACGGGCTCGGGCATGATCGTGGTTAACCCACCGTGGAAGCTCGAAGCACAAATGAACAACGTGCTGCCGTGGCTGCACAAAACGCTGGTGCCAGGCGGAATTGGCCATGCAACAGTCAGCTGGATCGTGCCGGAGTAATCGCAGTCATCGGTGGAAACTATTGATTTCAGGTATACAATCGCGGCAATCAGATATTAAGGACAAGACCCATGAGCAAGCATTATGACTACGTCGCCATTGGCGGCGGCAGCGGCGGTATCGCCTCTATTAACCGTGCAGCCATGTACGGCCAGAAATGTGCGCTGATCGAAGCCAAAGAGCTGGGCGGCACCTGCGTTAACGTCGGTTGTGTACCGAAAAAAGTGATGTGGCATGCTGCACAAATTCGCGAAGCCATCCACATGTACGGCCCGGATTACGGTTTTGACACCACGATTAATCACTTCGACTGGGACAAGCTCATTGCCAGCCGCACCGCCTATATCGACCGTATTCACACGTCGTACGATAACGTGCTCGGTAAAAATAATGTCGATGTCATCAAAGGTTTTGCGCGCTTCGTCGATGCCAAAACGATCGAAGTGAATGGCGAGACGATCACCGCCGATCACATCCTGATCGCCACCGGTGGCCGTCCGAGCCACCCGAACATTCCGGGCGTTGAATTCGGTATCGACTCTGACGGTTTCTTCGAGCTGCCAGCGCTGCCGAAACGCGTTGCCGTGGTTGGCGCGGGTTATATCGCCGTGGAACTGGCGGGCGTGATCAACGGGCTGGGCGCGGAAACGCATCTGTTTGTGCGTAAACACGCTCCGCTGCGCAGCTTTGATCCGCTGATCGTCGAGACGCTGGTTGAAGTGATGAACACTGAAGGCCCGACGCTGCACACCCACGCGGTGCCGAAAGCCATCGAGAAAAACGCCGACGGCAGCCTGACGCTGCAATTAGAAGACGGCCGCAGCCAGACCGTTGACTGCCTGATTTGGGCGATTGGTCGCGAACCGGCTAACGACAATTTCAACCTGGCGGTGACGGGCGTTAAAACGAACGAGAAAGGGTATATCGACGTCGATAAATTCCAGAACACCAGCGTTCCGGGCATTTATGCGGTCGGTGATAACACCGGTGCCGTTGAGCTGACGCCTGTCGCCGTGGCAGCGGGTCGTCGTCTGTCAGAACGTTTGTTCAATAACAAGCCGGACGAGCATCTGGATTACAGCAACATTCCAACCGTGGTCTTCAGCCATCCGCCAATCGGTACCGTCGGTTTAACCGAGCCGCAGGCGCGTGAGCAGTATGGTGACGACCAGGTGAAAGTGTATAAATCGTCGTTCACTGCGATGTATACCGCCGTCACTTCTCACCGTCAGCCTTGCCGCATGAAGCTGGTTTGCGTGGGGCCGGAAGAAAAAATCGTCGGCATCCATGGCATTGGCTTTGGTATGGACGAGATCCTGCAAGGCTTTGCGGTGGCGCTGAAAATGGGTGCGACGAAAAAAGACTTCGACAATACCGTGGCGATTCACCCTACCGCCGCAGAAGAATTTGTCACCATGCGTTAATGCAACTTCACGAAAAACTGGCTGTAACAGGCCAGTTTTTTCGTCTGTCGATGTGCAATATGTCGACTCATCACTCAATACCCGTTCACTCTCTGCTGTTGAAAATGTCATTATTTTAATTCCGCCTGCTTATTATCGTCAGTTTTTTAAGATCTCGTTTCCTTTTTCCATATATTTGTCACGTAATTAATAGTTAATGATAACTGATAGATGATCGTAATAAATGACGATACACTCAACGTTCTAATTTAATTACTTTGTAAGACTCCTCTCTTTTACAGGCAGACAACAGACATGAAAGCAGGTGAAAATGACGGGAAGTTCAGGATTACATTCACTTAAAACATTGAGCTGTTTTGCCGCAGTGACATTTTTTTCAACCAGTCAGGCCTGCACAACGGAATGTTTGTTTGAACCCAATGTCGTCAATATTTTTTATTTGATCTCCATGGTGTCCAAACCGTTATTTTTCATCATAATGGGTTATATTGATGAGCTTGATCATTTATCCCCGGCACAATTTTTTGCGAAAGTCAGATCGGTTTTAGGCATTCTCATTTTCTGGAGTGCTGTGCTGACCTTGCTGAGTTCAAGAAGCCTTGAGGCGAGTTATTTACTGCAAAGCGGGATCCTCATCAACATGGCGGCGATCTATTTTCTCTACCCGTTCCTTGTAAAAGGAAAGGATAAGCTGAACGTGTTGATATTGCTGGTGCTGGTAGGTTTACTGGGACTGCTAACGTTTGACGTATTACGTGCCTCAACGCCTGATGCGGGTATCGATCTTTTTGCGGATTATACCTCAGTATGGGTTTGGCCCGGATATTACATTCTTGGCCATGTGTTTGCTGGCAAGCCATTCAGACGTTTTATGAACAACCCAGCCATTACTACACTGGCAAAAATCCTGTTATTCCCTGCCTTAATGAGTCTCTATTTCAGCGAACTGTATCTGGTAAATCATCAAACGGTTTATGTGAGCCCATGGCTTCTGCTTGAACATTCTCAATTATTCATTCTATGCACTATTTTATTTATTATCTTCAATCGCACAGCCATAAAATCGAAGGCCATTAAAAAGACGATAAACTTTATGGGGCCAACGATGGTGGGTGTCTACATTATTCATTACAGCATTTATTATATTCTGGTCAGAGTATATGAACTCTTTAATCTGGGGATAACGTTGCACTCGCTGGTACTTGTTTTTCTCTTATCTGTGGTGATATCACGCTTGCTATCACAGAATAAATACACGTCGAAAATAATCACCTTCTGAACGTCTGCTTCTATCTCATCAGCAGCGCAACCAGCGAGGAGTTGGCAATATCCAGGAAGAGTGCGGCTACCAGCGACAAAAGAATAAACGCTTTTGGTGAGGAGCCATGCATTGCTGTTGTCGTCGACATATTGGTAAAGGCTGTTGCAGTCGAGCCTAGCGCGATCCCCGCAAAACCGGAGGCGATGACGGCGGAATCGTAGTCTCTGCCCATCAGCGGAAAAACAATCAGAAGGATATACAGCACAGCGATAACAACGTGAAGCAAGAACAGCACCAGAACGGCCAATCCGACGTCCGCGAGCTGCCAGAGCTGCATGCCGATCAGCGAAAGTGCCAGAAAAAGTTCAAGCGACAAATCTGAGATCAGCGCCAGCGCACGGGTCCTGGCCGGCATGGCGATGCGCGGAAATAGCCGGGGGACGCCATTTGCAATCACCATCGCCATGACCAGGGCAGAGACAAACAGCGGCATTTTGATGCCCATATATTGCAGCACCGCGTCCATGCCATAACCCGATAAAATGGCGATATGGATAAAGGCGATCGTCCGCAACAGAACGAAATGGTTTATATCGTTTGCGCCATCACTGCCCAGGGCTTCAGGAAGGCCAACAACGGGAAGCGATGCGCCGGTCGCTTTTAAGCGAAAGCGCGAAATAAGCCGGTGCGCGAGCGGCCCTCCGATCAGGCTCCCTGCAATCAACCCAAGCGTGGCAACGGCAATTCCAATCTCATGCGCATTTTCAATACCATAATGCGCATCAATCATCGGTGCCCAGGCAATGGCTGTTCCATGTCCTCCTGTTAACGCAAGCGATCCCAGCAGTATGCTTAGCGATGGAGGTAGCGAAAAGGCAGACACGACGGAGCTGGAAACCAGATTTTGAAGAACCATGAGTCCACTGGTCAGGCAGAAAAGAATGCACAGGGACTTTCCCCCGCGCGACACATCGGCTAATCGAATATTGAGTCCAATGCTGGTGAAAAAATACAGGAGTAAAATATCGCGCGCACAGAGATCAAAACTAAGGTGGATATTCGTCAACGTATACAACAGACCGCAAACACTGGCGACCACCAGGCCGCCAGTGACTACGTTTGGGATCCCCCAGGTGTGAAACGCCTTCAGGGCCTGGTTGATCCTTATCCCAAGATACAGGGACAGGATCGCTATCGTCATGGAAACAAGAAGCGGTATTTCAATGAGGGTGACCATAGCCCTAACGCTCCGCTCACGCCGACCGTTGCGTCGGGTAGGATTCTTTCATAAAGAACCCCAGCGCCACCGGAATAGCGGCACAGAAAAGAAGTGGCATCGCCGCAGCCTGCGCGATATCAAACAGACCCATATCCATACCCGCTGCCATGCCTCGCTCGATGATCACGCCGGGGCGGCTCATCATGAAGCCTGCGAGGATAAACGACACACCGTTAACGATAGCGGCTGAAGTACCGACCTGATCTGGCTTCACGACGTCAGCGGCAGAGCTGAACGGCAACATTGAACCGGAAGAGCCGAGCCCGAACAGGAAACACGTTACCAGAGCGAAGAGTAAACCTGGGTTTGGTACATAGAGCAGCGCCAGCAGCGTAACCAGCTGAATAGCCGCTCCCGCAATCATCAACGGTTTGCGCTTCTGAGTGATATCCGAGATTCGCGGGACAATGGCCGAGCCTACCGCCATACCGAGGAAGATGAGTGAGCCGCCGAAATTGGCCCATCCCGGATCGAAGCCGTGAACTGACTGAAGAAGACGGCGCGCCCAGATAATCCCCATCGACAGCCATGTCGCGAACGTGGTGGCGCTCATGATCGACACGACGATGATGTGCGGCATTTTTCCCACGGTGATGATGTTCTTCACTACCGATTTCAGGAAAACGCCTGCCCCGTCCTGACCCATTCCTGTCGCCGGCGTGCGGTTGCGGACAAACACAAAAGCCAGTATCGCCAACAGCACCCCAAAGACGGCATAGCTGTTGAAGAAAATGCGCCAGTGCATTTGATCCAGCCCGATGTTGATCAGGTTTTGTGAGAAGGAAGACCCCGTCGAGGCCACCACCTGAACCAGGCCGAACATCACGCTGTATTTAGCCAACCCAAACCATTGCCCGCCAATAAATCCGGCGCCTACAAAGCCACAACAGGCGCCGCAGGCAATGACAAACTGCGCCACCAGCAACATTTCAAAACTTTGCGCATTGGCAAAAATGAAAATCCCGACGGTCACCAGTGAGATCGCGACTGGCGTGACCCGCCCGGCGCCCAGCCGGTCCAGTAATGCACCGCTGAAAAACTGCCCTACCGCGAAGACCCACGTGTAAACCGCCGCCACCATACTGACCTGTGCGATGGTGAGTCCGATATCCTGCTGAACGCGGAGGTTAGACGCGGAATAGCCCGTCTGGAAGCTGAAGAGAAATACGACGAAAGTGACCCCCAGAGCCCAAATCCACCAGGCTTTTGCGCCGCCCACGGGCTGCTCGTCACATCGTGTTGTCTGGCTGGATATTACATTTTTCATTTCCAGTCTCCCCTTGAGGTATGCACCTTATCCGGACTCCATCCTGGATGAGATAGTTGTCATTTTTGAAATCGCTTTAGCCTCTGCTATAGCGTTTAATGCCGGCGATATACGTCGCCTGAATTGCCCGGTCATCCCCCAGCGTCATTTGTACAAACAACGCCTCGTGGATGTCCTTCACGAACTGCATGCGATAATCGATAATTGGCGTCGATTTCATGTCGAGTACAACGATGTCTGCCTCCATTCCGGGGGCGATGCTGCCGACCTTGTCGTCGATATACATTGCATGTGCGGTACCCCGCGTTGCCATGTAGTACGCCTGCGCGGCAGTAAGCGCGTAATCATTGAGCTGTGCGGCTTTATAAGCTTCATTGAGCGTGGTTAACATGGAGAACGATGTTCCGGCGCCAAGATCGGTCCCGATCCCCACGCGAACAGGGCGTTCTTCCTGCATCGCGCGTCTGGCGTTGAAAAAACCGCTCCCGAGGAAGAAATTCGAGGTTGGACAATGCGCGATAGCCGAACCCGTTTGATGCATCGTGCATAACTCATCTTCGGTTAAATGGATGCCGTGACCGAATACCGCGCGCGGGCGGCACAATCCATAATGATCGTAAACATCGAGATACCCTTTTCGTTCCGGAAATAACGACTTAACCCACTCGATCTCCTCGAGGTTTTCTGCAATGTGCGTCTGCATGTAGCAATCCGGGTATTCGTCCCAGAGTGCGCCAGCAACGGCAAGCTGTTCAGGTGAGCTGGTAGGCGCGAAACGTGGCGTAATGGCGTACATGATGCGATTGTGACCATGCCATTTTTCGATGAGGACTTTTGACTCCTCGTAGCTGGTCTGGGCGGTGTCGAGCAGGTAGTCCGGCGCGTTGCGGTCCATCATCACCTTACCCCCGGCGATCCGCATACCGAGACGGTCTGCTTCTTCAAAAAGCGCATCAACCGACTGCGGGTAAACAGTGCAATACACGCAGCTGGTGGTGATTCCGTTTTTCAGACACTCGTTAAGAAACATTTTCGCCACAGCACTGGCGAACGTCTTATCGGCATATCGCCTCTCCATCGGGAAGGTGTATGTATTAAGCCAGTCGAGCAGTTGCTCACCGAAGGCGCCGATCATGGGCGTTTGAGGAAAATGGACGTGACTATCAAGAAACCCTGCCGAGATTAGCGAGTCGGGACCATAATTCGTAATCTCAATGTCAGGCGGAAGCTGCTTTTCAATCACCTCTGCGGGGCCGAAATGGGTGATTTTTCCGCCGCCAAATGCGACGATCCCATCGGGTTCATATACCATCACCTCATCAGGTGCTTGTTTGAAAGGATCTCCTGTAAAGGTCAGTACGGGGCCACGGATTGCCGCTTCAGGTTTTACGGTATGGGGGACATTCATACGTTATTATCTCCCTTTATTGTGTAGAATTAAAAACAGGTGTGCAGGTCAAATCTGCATGTAAACCAGAATCTGGTCGTGATTAGCTGCCCATAAGAAACATCATTTATTAGGCGGCATTAACCTCCACAAAAATGATATTCCCTCCTTTTGAACACGCTTCATTCACTTATTTTCTTTCGCTTCATTTTTTATTAACACTATCGACATATTTTCTCCATCAAATTTAATACAATGTGTACCGTATCAGGCTCGCCCAGCGCACGTCGCATGTAGAGGTTAATATCAAATAAGGATGACGTTATCTTAGCCGTCTTCGCAACGCGATCGCGTCATTATCTTCATTTTCACAACGCTATAAGAAAAAAGGATTACTCACTCACAATGCATTCATTTTTATGAATAATGCGTCAGCTGCAAATGCCGTTAAAAAGGGAGCTATCTTTGTCCTTCAGGTTTCAGATTATGCCGATTAAATTACAGGAAAAAAGAATAAATGACTCTATTGTATTGTCTCGTTTTGTATTTTAATCAGCTTAAATATATACATCCTGAAATTACATTTACGCTAATTTTAAAATGTATCATCAGTTTAAAATTTAAAAAATATCTGCCATGCGAGAATATAATTCATTCATTATGATCAACACATAATTAACATCAGCAAACTAAATATATACATTTAAATATCATAAGAACACCGTAAGAATTCAAAACGCCAGGCGATATGTTCAATGCGCATTATTAAACCTTCGCAAATATCACGACAACACAATAGACACCACAATAAGGGAGGCGGTACGAACGTCGTTTTACACCCGTTGCCCTCTTATGAAGCAGAGTTCGCGTTAACATACATAAATCGTTGCAAAACGAATGCTCTGAATTTCACCCATCGTCTATACTGCAGAAATTGCGACTAAAATAATTTAAATCAATCTGTTACGCAATTTTAGTGATCTTAATATCCACTAATGATATGTGATCTACCGCACACTTCGCACCTCACAGACCGAAGCGAGTGTCTAAGCTTATTCTATGTCCGGGAAACACCCGTATTTGTGACAATGCAAACCGGAGGTCCTAACCACCATGTTCAACCAGAAATTACATGCTGCAGACATTATCGAGTTCGAAATCGCAGAAGAGCTGCGCTATGAGACCGATCCCTGCGAATTGAAACTGGATGAGATGATCGAGGCGGAGCCGGAACCAGAGATGATCGAGGGGCTGCCTGCATCCGATGCGCTCACCCCTGCCGATCGTTATCTGGAACTTTTTGAGCACGTGCAATCGACGCGCCTGTTTGCGGACAGCAAAACGTTCCCTGACTGCGCGCCGAAGATGGATCCGTTGGATATTCTGATTCGCTACCGTAAGGTTCGCCGTCATCGCGACTTTGATTTGCAACGCTTCGTTGAGAATCACTTCTGGATGCCGGAAAACCTGACAACTGAATATGTCTCCGACCCCAGTCTGTCGCTCAAAGAGCATATTGATAATCTGTGGCCGGTGCTGACGCGCGAGCCGCAGGATCACATTCCATGGTCATCACTGCTGGCGCTGCCGCAGGCGTATATCGTGCCGGGCGGACGATTTAGCGAAACCTACTATTGGGATTCGTATTTCACCATGCTGGGCCTGGCGGAAAGCGGGCGCAACGATCTGCTCAAGTGTATGGCGGATAACTTCGCGTGGATGATTGAGCGCTACGGCCATATCCCTAACGGCAACCGAACCTATTATCTCAGCCGTTCACAGCCGCCGGTATTTGCGTTGATGGTTGAGCTGTTTGAAGAGGACGGCGTGCGCGGCGCGAAGCGTTATCTGGATCACCTGATGATGGAGTACGCATTCTGGATGGACGGCGCGGATTCGCTGATTCCGAACCAGGCTTACCGTCACGCGGTGCGTATGCCGGATGGCTCGCTGCTCAACCGCTATTGGGACGACCGCGACACTCCGCGTGATGAGTCGTGGGTAGAAGACGTTGAAACGGCCAAGCACTCAGGCCGTCCGCCGAACGAAGTGTATCGCGACCTCCGCGCAGGCGCGGCGTCCGGCTGGGATTACTCTTCTCGCTGGCTGCGCGATGCCGGGCGGCTCGCCAGCATCCGTACCACGCAATTTATCCCCATCGATTTGAACGCGTTCTTGTTCAAACTCGAAAGCGCGATTGCCAATATTTCGGCATCGAAAGGCGACAAAGACACGTCTGAGCTTTTCCGTCAGAAAGCCAACGATCGCCGTGCCGCCGTGAACCGATTCCTGTGGGATGACGAAAACGGCTGTTATCGCGATTACGACTGGCGTCGCGAAGAGATGGCGCTTTTTTCTGCCGCCAGCATCGTGCCGCTATATGTGGGGATGGCGACGCATGAACAGGCCGACCGCCTGGCAGATACGGTCAAAGCCCGCCTGCTCACGCCGGGCGGAATTATGGCAACGGAACACGAAACCGGCGAGCAGTGGGATAAACCCAACGGCTGGGCACCGCTGCAATGGATGGCCGTCCAGGGATTCAAGCAGTACGGCAATGATTCATTGGGAGATGAGATCGCCTGGAGCTGGCTGCAAACGGTGAATCACTTCTACAAGGCGCATCACAAGCTGATTGAAAAGTATCACATTGCCAGCAGCACACCGCGCGAAGGTGGCGGGGGTGAATATCCGTTGCAGGATGGCTTTGGCTGGACGAACGGTGTGGTGCGGCGTTTGATTGGACTGTATGGGGAACCGTAGTTCCCCTCTGTTCAGCGTTTTTGTTCAGCGTGCGTGTTTAACGTACGTGTTTAGCGAATCACATTGTAGATATCCGTCTGGATAGACTGCCAACGTTTGTTGCTTTCATCCGGCTGTGCTTGTGCTCGCAGCGTCGCTTGCTCGGCTTCACGTTTCTGACGCTTCACAACCGCAGGCACGGTACAAAAAGCGGAGAGGAACTGTTTACGCACCGACGTGAGCGGCTCCCCGTTCGACATCGCATGGCTCAAGGTACTGATGAAGCGGCGGCACGGTTTTTCCTCCACCATTTTCTGCGGATAGCGCATCAGCACTTCCAGCACTTCGTCATGTTTAGACGTCATCGCCTGCTCGGTCCATGACAGTTTCCAGTCCATTCCACTTTGCAGGAACAGCAGAGTCATCTGCGTATCGTTGCGATCGATGGCGGAGCGAAGACTGTTTTCATCCCATGTCACGCCCATGCGCGTCAGCTTTTCTCGCGGAGACGGCTTTTCACGCGTCTCGGGCAACGGGGCCTGCACCTGTGCTGTCACGGTGGCCGCCGGAGCAGAAGGCATCTCGCTGACCACCAGCCACACGCCGCCCGCAATGATAGCGAGCACCATCACGCCCACCGCCCCCCACAGCGTGCCGGAGATCAGCTGATCGCGTTGCTCCGGAGTACGCGGCGCGCGCTGCGTCGGCTTTTCAATACTGTCACGCACCTCAAAGAGATCGCCCCCGGTCTGCCTGTCCATTTTTTGCGCGTTTTCCCAGAAGGTGTGCAGCTCGCTGGCATCGACCGCCATCAGTCCGGTCGGGTTAATGCGCGTGCGCCCTTCTTCGAAAGCGCGCTGGATAGGCCGGGAGATCTGCCCATAGTAATTATCCAGCATCAGGAGTTGTGCGGAGCTTAAGGTTTGCTGAACAGTCAGGGCATTACGGATCTGTCGAATATCATCCAGAAAAATCTGCAGCGTTTTACGTGGTTCAACCAACAGGGTGAGGTTGGTGCCATCGTTGAACAGACGTGAGTAATAACGGCTGAACTCTTTCTTATCGACCAGCATCTGCGCCATTTCGCTGAACATCATGCCGCTCAGGACATCGTTACGCTCACCGAGTTTCAGCCAGCGTCTGACGCGGTCGGCATTGAATAAGGTTTTTAGATGGTTGTTCAGCCGCACCTGATCGGGCCAGGCCTGCATAATTAACGATCTGATGATCAGCTCAATGGCACGCACCTGCTTATGCGCCTGCAATTGCTGCGATTCATCTCCCGGCGCGAGGTCAGTGTTGTAGCCCAGCAGCGGCTGTTGCAACCGCAGATGTTCCAGCGAAGTCACAAAACGCACGGCAGCGATCAGCTGATTTTCACTCACATCCTGACCGCTTTCATACTGCGGCACGCGCTGCTGTAGTAGCCGCAATTGCAGCGTGAAATCGGACATTTCGGCATCATTGAGATTCAGGCGTTTCGCCACCGGCCCCCATCCGCCCAGACCCAGGCGGGCCGTGTCGAGTTGTTCCAGGAACCAGCGGGGATCTTTCCCTTCAGAGACGCGCAGATCAAGTAACAGCAAGATCTCCACGGAGGCGAGCCGAATAATGCCGATGCATTGTTCAAATTGCCCACGAATGTGATGTGATGTGCTTGATGTCATCATTTACCTTAAGTACTGCAAAAAGGAGAAGTCGGCCGCAAAGGGCTAATTTTTTTAATTTATGCGCCCTTAAACATAACTGAGAATATGGAGAAATAAAGTGATAACCCTATAATCATTGAAAATTGTTATAGGAGAAAATGCATGCCGGTGATAACGACGCCCCGCCTGATTTGCTCACCTGTCGAAGAGCAAGACTGGCCGTTTTATCTGTCGCTCCAGCAGGACCCGGAGGTGATGAAATTTGTTGCAAATCAGCGGCCAATTGCGACGATCCGCGCAGCATTCGAACCGCGTCTTCAGCACTGGACGCCTGGCAGCGATCACTGGCTGTGCTTAATTGTGCGTGACGCCGTCAGCCAGATACCGCTGGGAGCGACTGGATATATACATAGAGAAAATGATTGCGCCGAAGTCGGGTTTTTATTCGCACCGGAAGCTCAGGGTAAAGGCTATGGCTATGAGTCGTTACGCGCGCTGTGTGATTTCGCGTTTGAGCAGGGCGGGATCCGCCGTCTGACCGCAACGGTAACGGCGGGCAACATCGCCTCCCGGCGCCTGCTGGAAAAAGCAGGCTTTGTACTGGAAGGCGAGCTGCGAGAAAACTTCTGGCTATCTGGGGGCTGGCATAATGACTGGGTATTTGGCTTGCTCAAACACGAGCATGTGGCTCCAACACGTTGAGGGTTACAGGAACATCCCCCCTGACACCTCAATGCGCTGCGCGTTCATCCAGCCCAGGTCATCGCTCAGCAATGCCGCGATCGCGTCACCAATATCGTCCGGCAACCCGACGCGGCCCAGCGCCGTTTGCGAAGCAATCATCTGATTCAGTTGCTCGTTATCCCGCACGCGACCGCCGCCAAAATCGGTTTCGATAGCGCCCGGGGCGATGACATTGACTGATATGCCGCGCGCGCCCAGCTCTTTTGCCTGGTAGCGCGTGAGCACTTCCATTGCCCCTTTCATCGCCGCATAGGCGCTGGAACCCGGCTGGGCAAAACGCGCCAACCCGCTCGAGACGTTCAAAATGCGCCCGCCGTCTTTAATGACAGGCAAGAGGCCCTGCGTCAGGAAGAAAGGTCCTTTAAAATGGATATTCATCGCATCATCAAATTGCGCTTCCGTGGTCTCTGCGTACGGGGCGTATAAACCCGTTCCAGCATTGTTCAATAAATAATCGAACGAATCACGCTGCCAGACATGTTTTAGCTGTGAGCGCACCTCGCTCACAAAACGCTCAAAGCTGGCGACGTCACCGACATTGAGCGGCAAAGCCACGGCCTTCACGCCTTTCTCTTCAATCTGATGGACCACATCAAAGGCTTCTTTCTGGCTGCTGTGGTAAGTCAGGATGATTCCCGTCCCCTTTGCTGCCAGCTTTAAGGCCGCGTTTTTACCCAGTCCGCGACTCCCACCCGTCACTAATGCAATACGTTCACTCATGAAAAACCTCGTTTCGGCTGATATGGAGATTGAGTAAGAGCTTATTAGGTGATAGAAAATCAATAAAGACGGCAAAGAACGCTTCACTGTTTCACTGATAACAATAATGAGCGCAGCCTATGGATAAAATTCACGCAATGCAGCTCTTTATCCGCGTGGCGGAACTGGAGAGTTTTTCTCGCGCCGCGGACACGTTAGGTCTTCCTAAAGGTAGCGTATCGCGCCAGATTCAGGCGCTGGAAAACCTGTTGGGCACCCAGCTTTTACACCGCACCACGCGCCGCGTCAGCCTGACGCAAGACGGCATGGTCTATTACGAGCGGGCAAAAGATCTGCTCGCCAACCTCGACGAACTGGATGGCCTTTTCCAGAGTGACCCCACCAGCATCAGCGGACGATTGCGCGTCGATATGCCGGTTGCCGTTGCGCGAAATTTAGTCATCCCGAAACTGCCCTCCTTCTTACAGCACTACCCCGGCATTGAGCTGGAATTGAGCAGCAGCGATCGGCTGGTGGATGTGATTCGTGAAGGGTTCGACTGCGTGGTGCGCGTCGGCTCGCTGAAGGATTCTGGCTTGATCGCGCGTACGCTAGGCAAACTGTCGATGATTAACTGCGCCAGCCCCGATTATCTGGCGCGTTTCGGGTATCCGGACAATCTGGACGATCTCGCGTCTCACGCGGTCATTCATTACGCCGTGAATCTGGGCACGCGCCCGCAGGGTTTTGAATTTTTTAACGGTGATGCAACGGTGTGGGTGAAAACCGGGGGCATTTTAACGGTCAACAGTACCGAAACCTATCATGCGGCGTGCCTTGCCGGACTGGGTATTATCCAGGTGCCGCGCGTCGGCGTCCGCGAGGCGCTGCGGGCGAAAAAAATGGTAGAGATTCTGCCGCAATATCGTGCCGAACCAATGCCCGTGTCGCTGATTTATCCCCATCGTCGCAACCTCTCCCGACGCGTTCACCTGTTCATGGAGTGGCTCACCGGCACAATGAAAGCCTACGTTGACTAGTCGCAAGCTATAATTCAGTAACCTCCAGTCAAACGAATAAGGAAAATGCGCGTGACGCCGGAAAACAACCAGCAACGACCGACTCAGGAACTGGAATACGATCCCATTAAAAAAATGGAAACGGAGCCAGAAAAAAAGCCCTCTCCCGGCAAAGCGAATAAGGCACTGGAAACGGTGACCGACACGGCGCAGAAAATTCAGCGCCGCCCAATGATTGCGCACCTGATACGCGCCGCCGAGCGCTTTAACGATCGCATGGGCAACCAGTTTGGGGCAGCGATTACCTATTTCTCTTTCTTATCCATGATCCCGATTATGATGGTGTCGTTTGCGGCGGCCGGTTTTATCCTCGCCTCGCATCCCACGCTGTTACAGGACATCTTCAATAAAATTCTGGTGAACGTCAGCGACCCTACGCTCGCCGCCACGCTCAAAAGCACCATTAACACCGCGGTTCAGCAACGAACCACCGTGGGGATTGTCGGGCTGCTGATTGCGCTCTATTCAGGCGTTAACTGGATGGGAAACCTGCGTGAAGCTATTCGCGCCCAGTCGCGCGATGTGTGGGAGCGCAGGCCGCAGGACGAAGAAAAAATCTGGATTAAATATCTGCGCGATTTCGTCTCGCTGATAGGCCTGCTGATTGCGCTGATCGTAACGCTGTCGATTACCTCCGTCGCCGGGTCAGCGCAGCAGATGATTATCTCCGCGCTGTATCTCGATTACATTGAGTGGCTCAAACCGGCCTGGCGGGTTATCGGCCTGGCCATTTCTATTTTTGCCAACTATCTGCTTTTCTTCTGGATATTCTGGCGATTGCCGCGCCACCGGCCGCGCAAAAAAGCGTTGATTCGTGGGACGTTTATCGCGGCGATTGGCTTTGAAGTGATTAAAATCGTCATGACGTACACCCTTCCGGCGCTGGTGAAATCACCGTCTGGGGCCGCGTTTGGCTCGGTGTTAGGGCTTATGGCGTTCTTCTACTTCTTTGCGCGCCTGACGCTCTTCTGCGCCGCGTGGATCGCCACCGCGCAGTACAAAGACGACCCAAGAATGCCGGGCAAAACGCACCGGTAAATCCGCCATCGGGCTGAATAAGCATGCATAATTTCAGCCCGATTCAGCATTTCAGCATATAAATCCAGCCTGTAACTTTTATTTAACCAAAAACCAGTTTTATCCTCTGATATATAAAATCTGTGAAGCATTTCATAGAAGATATTTCGCTGGCCTGAATATTATCCGCTTTTTGCTGCTTTTATCGCCGCTTCGGCACTTTGTTACAGATTGAAATGTCGCTTTTGCTATGCGTAATATGACCGTTCGTTCGCCAAAAAATAAGAAAATTTTATGCAAGCCACAGCCACTACCATCGATTCCGAACCGGAAAGCACACCGGTCAACTCGCGTAATAAAGTCGTCGTTGCCTCACTGATTGGCACCGCCATCGAATTCTTCGATTTCTACATTTACGCCACTGCTGCGGTCATTGTCTTTCCGCACATTTTCTTCCCGCAGGGCGATCCTACGGCGGCAACGCTGCAATCGCTGGCAACATTCGCTATCGCCTTTATCGCGCGCCCGATTGGTTCGGCTGTCTTTGGGCACTTTGGCGATCGCGTTGGCCGCAAGGTCACCCTGGTGGCATCGCTGCTGACCATGGGGATTTCCACCGTCGCGATTGGCCTGCTGCCAACCTACGAAACGATCGGCATTTTAGCCCCGATTCTGCTGGCGCTGGCGCGCTTTGGTCAGGGTTTGGGCCTGGGCGGTGAATGGGGTGGTGCGGCGTTACTGGCGACGGAAAATGCCCCGCCGCGCAAACGCGCGCTGTACGGTTCGTTCCCGCAGTTAGGCGCGCCGATTGGCTTCTTCTTCGCTAACGGCACGTTCCTGCTGCTGTCGTGGCTGCTGACCGACGAGCAGTTCATGAGCTGGGGCTGGCGTATTCCGTTTATCTTCTCTGCTGTGCTGGTGTTGATTGGCCTGTACGTGCGCGTTTCTCTGCACGAAACGCCCGTTTTCGCCAAAGTCGCGGCGGCGAAAAAACAGGTCAAAATCCCGCTGGGTACGCTGCTGACCAAACACGTCCGCGTGACGGTGCTGGGCACGTTCATCATGCTGGCGACCTACACACTGTTTTACATCATGACCGTGTATTCCATGACCTTCAGCACCGCTGCGGCACCGGTTGGGCTGGGCCTGCCACGTAATGAAGTGCTGTGGATGCTGATGATGGCGGTGATTGGCTTTGGCGTAATGGTGCCGATTGCAGGCCTGCTGGCGGATAAATTTGGCCGTCGCTCAAGCATGATTGTCATTACAACGCTTATCATTCTGTTCGCGCTGTTTGTCTTCCCGCCGCTGTTGGGTTCCGGCAGTCCGGCGCTGGTGATGGTTTATCTGCTGATTGGTTTGAGCCTGATGGGACTGACGTTTGGCCCAATGGGCGCGCTGCTGCCGGAGCTGTTCCCGACGGAAGTGCGCTACACCGGCGCGTCGTTCTCCTATAACGTTTCATCGATTCTGGGTGCTTCCGTTGCGCCGTATATCGCGACCTGGTTACAGGCAAATTACGGTCTGTTCTACGTGGGGGTTTATCTGGCATCGATGGCCGCGCTGACGCTGATTGCGTTGCTGTTAACGCACGAGACGCGCGATCGGTCGTTGTGATTTATTAATGATTTGCATAAGGGATGCCTTCTCCCTTTAGGGAGGGGCTATGCCGCTTTGGAGGGTATTCCGTTCACTTCCAGACACGCGCGTATCCAACCTTTCGGAACCGGTGAACGTGCCAGGGTGGCTCAATCGCCACCACCCTGGCAACCCGGGCTCCCGGCAAGAAAATCGCCGCTTCGCGATACCCTCGTTTTATTCTCTCCGGCTATTGGGGACGGGCGCTGTAACATCCCTGTAAATGCGCCCTCGCCGCGCATCCATGCGCGTCGCCCCAGCCTACGGGAAACAACTCGGCGATTTACAGCCGGACCAGGACATCGCTGTAATATCTCCACATCCCTCAGCACCGTTCTTGCGGTTGATGAACGCATGCTCCGCCACCCACGTTATTTCTTCATCTGCGACAGAATATTGCGGCACTGATTCGCGTCCCCTTCTGATGGCGAAATCAGCGCCAGCAGCGCGGCCGCAGGCGTCACTAGTGTGGCCAGCGCCGCAGCCACGGCACCGCGCGCAATCAGCGGGCCGGGTTTGACACCGGCTTGCGGATTTTTAAACGAACCGCGCACGTAGAGCGGGGAACGCAGCGTAATGATGCGGAACCCCTTACTCTCTGGATTAATCGTCAAATCCAGCTGTTCTGACGCCATGCTCGCGGTGCCCGTCACGTTGATCACCGCGTTTTCCGTATCGAAGGCAAAAATCTGCGGACGCGCCACACCGTTGACCAGATCCAGATTCGCCGCCGCACAGTTCACGCGCACTTCGTCATCGCCAAAAATCTGCCCAATGATGAAGTTACCGACGTTCAGCCCCAGAATCTCCATCAGGTTACGGCTGATCAGCCCGTCGTTCATCAGTAGCTTAAGATTCCCGTTACTGCTGCCCAGCAGCGCAGCAATCGAGTTACCCACGCCGCGGATTTCCGCATCGCCGTTCATCTCACCGAGGGTTTTCTGCATCAGCTCAACGTTTGGCATCAGCTCTTTCAGCTTCAGCCTGCGCGCCTGAATATCCGCCCGTCCCTGCATCGGTTTTTTGTCGCCGTCGAGATGAATATTCGACGAGATGGTTCCTCCCGCCAGACCGAATTTCAGCGGCTGCAGGTGCAAATCTGAATTTTTCAGGATGATGTGCGTTGAAAGATCGCTAATAGGCAACGTGCTGCCGTGCTCGATTTTGCGGCCTTTGAAGCGCACATCGGCGTCCATTACATCCCATTTGTCGGTTTCAAAGCGATCGTAGGGCAGCACTTTGCCCGCCGGCTGGATATCTTTCTCACCCTTTTTCTGCTCGGCGCTTTTTGCCTTCTGCGCGCCTTTACCGGAATCAACGCCGATCAGCGGGCCGAGATCGGCCAGCCGCAGCTGGCGGGATTCGAGATCGCCTTCCAGTTTTGGCCGTGGTTTTCCGGTGGTATACGTGAGCGAGCCGCGAATGTCGCTGTCGCCGATACGCCCGTTGAAATTGCGATAATCAAACACCGAGGATTTTTCGGCATCGATTTTTGCCACCAGACGCCCGTCCGTCTCAAACGGCGGAGTGTCCGGCAGGAGCACGCCCGTTAAATCATAAAGTTCGCCCAGCGAGTCGCCGGAGAATTTAAGCTGCACATCGACGCCGCCCATTTTCATCGGATCGTTGACCGTGCCGACAAACGCCACGCGGGAGTTACCGGAGCGGAAATCCGCCTGCACCGGGAACGGTGTACCTGCGCTTCGCAGCGCCAGCACGCCGCCGATCTTGCCCGTGCCGGTTAACGGCTGGCCGTTGTAACGCCCTGTCGCTTTCAGGCCGAAAACGTAATCGCCCACGTTGTTAGTATCGTTTTTGCCTTTGTTACCGGTGACTTCGCTGAACGGCAGCGGTTTGCCGAGCGGATCAACAAAGATCTCCACATCCGCTTTGCTGACCTTGTCATCAATCGCGATCCGCCCGCGATCAAACAGAATATTATCCAGACGGAATGACCAGGCTGATGGCTGCGCGTTGGGATCTTTTTCTTCATCGCTGCCGGCCAGGTTAAACGTCCAGTTGTCGTTTTTCTCTGAAAGACGAATCAGCCGCGCATCGGGCTGTTGCAGTTTGATCCACGGCAGATAAACCGTTTTCGTCAGCAGCGCCAATGGCGCAAGCGTGGCTTCTACGCGTGGCAGATGTACCATGGTGACTTCAGGAATGTCCGGCGGATTGCCGAGAATAATGTCGTTAGCGTGTACGTGCGGCCAGGGAACCCAGCTGCGCCAGCCGGTTTCGTCTTTCTGACGCTCCCACACCACGCCAAGATCGCCGCGAATGGCGAAGGGTCGGTTAAGTTCGGTTGAGACTTTCTGGTTGATGGTCGGCTTGAGACGATTCCAGTCGAACGTCGCAATAATGATGATTGCTACCACAATCAACAACAAGAAAATCCCTGCCACCCAGGTGACGATCCTGGTCGTTTTTGTCATCACTGTCCCCTTTCTTTATAACCTTGCCTTTCATGAATATAGTTCAGGCAAAGCGAAATGGGGATTTGCTGCTTCCGGCAATAGCGCGTTTTACTGACGCGCTATTGTGGGAAACAGCAAGCGTTACAAGGTGATAATAACGTTCTCGAGTGTATCCATTGGTACGGGACGAGACAGGAAATAGCCCTGAGCCGCTGCCGCTGGCGAATTCTGAACATCGCGCCACTCTTCGAGCGTTTCTACGCCTTCGACAATCACGCCCTGGCAATAGCGGTTCATCAGTTGCAGCAATAAGGTAAACAGATTTCGGCCTTCCGGGGTCTGGCGCAGCATGATGAACAGGTCGCGCGCGACTTTGATGTAGTCGTAACGGACTTCGCTCAGCGCCGAGAAATTCGCCATGCCCGTGCCGAAGTCATCCAGCCACAGCGGGCCAAATTCGCACATCGATGCAAACGAAGAGTCCTGCGGTAACTGCACATGTTCAACCAGTTCAAAACGCATCCACGGCAGCGAGGCGACGAGTTTTTGCAGCCCTGGATTCTGGCGCAGGGCGATAAGCGTGGGACCATCAACGTTGACCGACGCCAGGATGTCATTGCGCACGAAAAAGGCTTCTTTGGTCGCCAGCATTTCCAGCTGCTCTTCCAGAACATCAAGACGCTGGCGCACGCTGACCTCCGCAAAATAGCGGTCAGGGGCAATACGTTGCGTGGGATCGGATGGATGCGTCACGACGGTTAAAATCTCAACGGCCATGAGTCTGCCGTTGATACGGTAGATAGGCTGATAAGTATAAGCACGCTCACATTGCAGCCAATAGCGATGCTCCTGCAAGCTTTCGATACTAGCTTCTGGAGTGGTGCATAGCCGCTGGATAACCTGCTCTGACTTCATTTCAGATGTCCTGTTGAAAAGAGATGACCTGTCTGGACTCGTCAAAGAGTTATCGGCCTACGAGGTGAGAACTTTATGTTCAATTGGCCGTGAAAATGAAATTAAGATGACAGAAACTTTCCGGAACACGCGCTGGCTCAAAAAAAATTATGGAACGACGTTTTAATATAGTTGACCATAAATTTCTCACAGCGCACACTCACTTTAATTTATCTGTTCAGGTTCACGACTATGTCTAAAAAAATTGCCGTGATTGGCGAATGCATGATTGAGTTGTCACAGAAAGGCGCAGAAGTTAGCCGCGGCTTTGGTGGCGACACGTTGAATACTTCGGTTTACATTGCGCGCCAGGTCGCCCCTGAAGCGCTTGCCGTCAATTACGTCACTGCGCTGGGTACCGACAGCTTTAGCCAGCAGATGCTGGAAGCCTGGCAGAGTGAAAACGTACAAACCTCGCTGATTCAGCGCATGGAAAACCGTCTGCCAGGGCTGTATTACATTGAAACCGACAGCACCGGCGAACGTACTTTCTATTACTGGCGCAACGAAGCTGCCGCCAAATTCTGGCTGGAGAGCGAAGATTCGGCGGCCATTTGCGAAGAGCTGGCGACGTTTGATTATCTCTATCTGAGCGGCATTAGCCTGGCCATTTTAAGCCCGTCCAGCCGTGAAAAATTACTCTCCCTGATGCACGAGTGCCGTGCAAATGGTGGCAAAGTGATTTTCGATAACAACTACCGTCCACGTTTATGGGCCAGCCGCGAAGAGACACAGCAGGTTTACCAGCAGATGCTGCACTGTACCGATATCGCGTTCTTAACCCTCGATGACGAAGATGCGTTATGGGGTGAAAAGCCGGTTGAAGAGGTAATTGCTCGCACGCATGATGCGGGTGTTTCCGAAGTTGTGATTAAGCGCGGCGCGGATTCTTGTCTGGTCTCGGTGGCGGGTGAAGCCGTGATTGACGTCCCGGCGGTGAAATTAGCCAAAGACAAAGTGGTCGATACCACGGCGGCAGGCGATTCATTCAGCGCGGGCTATCTGGCCGTGCGTTTGACGGGCGGCACGCCTGAAGACGCCGCCAAACGCGGCCATCTGACGGCAAGCACCGTGATTCAGTATCGCGGGGCGATTATTCCACGTGATGCGATGCCTGAGTAAACGTAGCAAACAACTGTCTTAGCCGGGAAGGCTATGGGGCAATCTGCTGATGCGATTGCCCCGTCTTTCCCGTTGCCTGCTCAATCTGCGCTAAACGCCCTTCATCAGTGCTCGGTCTGGTCTCAAGACCAGCGCGGCGCTTTGAGATCTCCTGCAAACATCCACATCAGCTCACACAACAGCGCTTTCAGCGTTTTTTCCGTTTCCGGCAGTAGCGATTGTCCGCAGAGCACCAGCGTCAGCGACTGGCAGTAATCGCACAGGGCTTCGGCATCCGGCTCAAAATACGGAGCCGTTTCGGGCAGCGTATCGACGGTAAAACGCCCGATCAGGTGCGGCGGAATCGGCTCGCTGAGCGTCGGACGTAGCAGCGCGAGACAAGCGCCGATGCGGCCAAGCAGCGCCATTTTCTCGACAGGTTCATGGCATTCCATCAGCGTTTCGGCAAAACGATCGCAGCAGTCGGCGAGATCGGTGAAATCGGTCGCGGCGCTGAAGGGGACAGTGAATAAGTCGTGCTCGGGAGTAAAGATTGGTGTCATAGAGAAAACTCCAGTGAGAGATGTTATGACCGCCAGAGAGAGGCTAATCTCACGGGTGGCGGATCCGAGCGGGGTTAGCCTTACCGGCCTCACTGACACCGGCGCATCTTTCGACGCCCCCGCCCGGCCCGCCATATTAGCGTAGCTGTGCGAACGACACAAAATAGCGGTGTCGTCAGTGAAGGTTTCAGGAGGCTAATCCCGACACCTGTTATTGCAGGTGCGTAAAAATAATACGGCGAGAACGTTATTTTTAAAATGGCTATTACTGGAAGGAGCATCTAATTTTCGAATGTAATTGCATGGTGTCGAATTACATTAATTAGTTAAAGCAATGCGTTGATTTAATTTATTCGTGAATATTATTGTTCAGTGAATATCTCGAAAAATATCGCTTCTTTCATCTATTTTCTGGTTGTAGGATAAGTGATCAATACCAACAAGGATGAGAGGGTTATTGAATGCCCGTTAGCGAAGATATTGATCCAACATCAGGAACCCGGATAAAGCCCGATGGATTGAGACTCCTTACTATAGGAGAAATCGCTCTTGCTAAAACACTGTTCGGGGGAAGTCTCATTTACAGTAAAATATGGGTTCACCGTGAAAGCTATCTCCCCTTTAACCTACAGCCTATCGATGTTGCGATGACGCCCAACGGTGAACTGTGGTTTAGAGAAGAAACCTATTCACACGATTTCTCTTTAGATGGCTTAAAGAAGAAACACAGATTTATGCATGAAATGGTTCACGCCTGGCAAGCGCAAAAAGGCATGTTTGTCAGAACACGGGGCTTATTTTCTCGTTTCGCTGATTACAGTTATAGCTTAGATAAAGCCGATTTTCTGCATTATGGATTAGAACAACAAGCATCATTAGCGAGTGATTACTGGCTGCTGCTCAACCATGCTTTCAATGGATATGGTGGCTTTAATGTATGTCGTGATTATAACCCTGATGAATCTATTTACTCATTGATTCAAAAATATAAAGCCGTGTTAAAAGGATTTCCTGGATGAAAAGACTCGTTATGATTCCTCTAATATTCCTGCTGTCTGGTTGTCCCGGAGGAATGCCTGCACCAGAAGCCAGATACACTTACATCAGTAATGAAAGACTTTGTTTCAGCGTAGATAAAAAAGATGTTTTGAATTACTACCTTATTGAATCAGATCAGGAGAAAGGATATTCAACAATAAAATATGATGAAAATCTCAATCTCTCTTATCCCGACGACTGCATCAACATAAAATGGAAATATGGTTATAGCTATGCTGTTTCATACGGTTTAAATGGTAAAAATTATATTCATGAGTTCTTTATTAATAACAATGGACAACTAAGGGAATTGAGGTAATAAGAATGTCACTGCCCGCCTATTTATTTTTATACGATGAAAATGGAATGCAAGTCACCGGGGATTGTATGGCACCAGGCAGAGAGGGTGCCATTGAGGTGATGAACAGTAGCTATGGCATACGAACAGGTGTCGATAGCCATACCGGAAACCTGACAGGAACCCGACAGCATGATCCCGTCATTCTTCATAAACAACTCGATAAAGTCAGTCCGTAACTAGCTAATGTAATTAGTGAGTCACGACGATTACAGAAAGCTGTCATTAAATATTATGAGATTGTCGAGGCGGGAATTGAAGTTGAGATCTACCGCATCACGCTGGAAAGCGTGGTTATCTCGTCCTTAGATTTTACTCATGTTTATTATCCGGGCAGTACCGCGCCAAATATGCATGAGGTTGTGGGGCTGAGATTCCGGGCGATTTAATGGAATTATGTCAGGGGCAATATTAAATATGATGACGCATGGATGAAGAAAAAGCAGGAACAACAGACCCGATAAATGGAGAGTAGACGGAACAATACTGTTTTCTGGGAGGGTTTTGATGATGGCCTTGCCCCCTCCCGCAGGAGAGGGCCAGAATCAGGGCATCCGCCCGCACATTACTGCGTCCGCGGAATATCTGACGCATCCTGATGTAAATCATCTACCGCTGGCTGTGCAGCAAGCGCGGCTTCCGGCGTCATGATCGCATTCCAGGTGGCCTGCAAATCCTTCATGTTAAATTCCGGTTCACCTTTCGGCTGCAGCAGCACCAGCGCCATGTCCTGAGACAATTGCTGACGAAGATCCTGATTAATCATCTCAACGGTCAGGCTATTCAGGAAATCCTGCCGAAGTTTCTGATACTGCTCTGGCGCGATATCCACCACCTGGTTTTGCAGGGAACGAATACGCTGACTGATCAGAACGTCAGTATCCGTGCGGGCATAAGTGGCGAACAGTTTTTGCAGCTCGAGACCTTTCTGTGCCACCAGCGCATCAAACTCCTCTTTCGACAGGCCGTCTTTACGCACTTTTGCCAGCTCTTTCGCGACCACGCTGAGATTGGCGTTCAGCTTATCGCTCGGGGATTCAACGTTAATCGCACACTGGGCACGCTGGAACAGCACGCGGCAGTCGAAGCCAATGCCGATATCTTTCGCATTGTTTTTGCTGAGCGTTTGCTGAACATGCCAGAACAGTGCTTCACGCGCTAAATCAGCGCGCCAGTAACGTAGCAGCGCCGCAGATTCACGAATCGGTTGCCACGGCGTATCCCACATCAACGCCAGACGATCCTGGCGCACGGCGTCGGTCATAATGCTCACTGGCTCTGGGCGCAGCGGCGACAGCGTTGGAACCGGCGCTGGCACATCACGTTTGCCTTTGAGATCGCCAAACGCTTTGCCGATCTGCTCGATCACTGAACGGCTATCTACGTTACCCACCACGATCAGCGTCATCGCATCCGGGGTGTACCATTTCTGATAAAACGACTTAATTTGCTCGATATCGACCGGCTGTTTGACCGGCTCTGCCGGGTCATGTCCCAGCAGCGTGGAGCCTTTCAGGCGATAACGCCACCAGCTGTCTTTGGTGTCCGCGGGCCAGGTCGCCACCATGTCACTGTTGCTTAGCGCATAGTTGACCGTATCCGGCGTGATCGCCACTTTGCCAGCGGTATCACCGAGCCAGGTCAGCGATTCTTTCAGCAGATCGTTACGGTTATTCGGCAGGCTGAGGTTAAACATGGTGTAGTCGTAAGAGACAACGGCAGGCGGAAGTGGACGCTTCGGGTCAATGCCCTGCTGCCACAGTGAACGCACCTGCACGGCTTGCAAACTGCCGCTTTGGGTCAGCGCCAGTCGAGGAATAAAATGGCTGAACCCGCTCTGCTGAGAGCTTTCAGTCAGTGAACCGGTGTTAACAGAAAGGCGAATTTCAATGCGATCGCTGGGACGCTGCGGCGTGGCTAAAACTTGCCACTGAAAACCATTCGCCAGTGTTCCCTGTTGCCAGGCCGGGTCGGGCTGGAGAGTATCTGCCTGCACATAACTGGCTGCTGCCATCATCAGCAAACCGCCGGTTAAGAGTCGAATTTTTGTGCCCTGCATGTAAACCCCTGATCAACAATCCTGGTTAAAAAGAGTGTCTCACTGCCTCGAGCACTCTGTAAAAAATGTTCAAACACTTCGATTAGACCGCGTGAAGGGTGAAACGTCACGGCATGAAGTGAAAAATTCCCGAAAAAAATCTTGTCGAAGTATGACAGATATGAGTCGTTATTATGCGCAGGAGCCCGCCCCCCGACAAGGGTAAGCGGGCATAAGTGCTGATTTTATGAGGATAAACCTTGGGTTTTGCTATCTGGCACGCGATTATTCAGCGTATCGTCGAGTTTTTTATGGTCCAGCTCTTTGACCCATTTCGCTACCACCACGGTGGCAACGCCGTTACCAATCAGGTTGGTCAGGGCACGGGCTTCAGACATAAAGCGGTCAATACCGAGAATCAACGCCAGACCCGCAATTGGCAGGTGTCCTACGGCCGAAATGGTGGCCGCCAGGACGATAAACCCGCTGCCCGTAACGCCCGCCGCCCCTTTTGATGAAAGCAGGAGCACCACCAGCAGGGTTATCTGATGGAAAATATCCATATGGCTGTTTGTCGCCTGAGCGATAAACACGGCGGCCATGGTCAGATAAATCGACGTTCCGTCGAGGTTGAAGGAGTAGCCGGTCGGTATCACCAGCCCCACGACCGATTTACGGCAACCAAGCTTCTCCATCTTATCGAGCATGCGTGGCAACGCAGATTCAGACGAGGACGTACCGAGCACGATCAGCAGCTCTTCGCGGATGTAACGGATGAATTTGAAGATGCTGAAACCGGTCGCGCGCGCAATCGAACCGAGCACCACCACCACAAACAGAATACAGGTGATATAGAAGCAGATGATCAGCTGGCCGAGCTGAATCAGCGTGCCCACGCCATATTTACCGATCGTGAAGGCCATCGCCCCGAACGCACCAATGGGCGCCAGGCGCATGATCATATTGATAATGCCGAAAATGACCTGCGAGAAACTTTCAATCACGTTGAAAATCAGCTGGCCTTTGCTGCCCAGACGATGCAGGGCAAAACCAAACAGCACGGCGAACAGCAGCACTTGCAAAATGTTGCCGCTGGCAAAGGCACCAATCACGCTGCCGGGAATAATATCCAGCAGGAACGCGACGATACCCTGATCTTTGGCCTGCTCGGCATAAATCGCGACCGCTTTGGCATCCAGCGTGGAAGGATCAACGTTCATCCCCGCGCCCGGCTGCACCACGTTCACGATAATCAGGCCGATAATTAACGCAATGGTACTAACGACTTCGAAATACAGTAGGGCAACCGCACCGGTACGACCGACCGCCTTCATGCTTTCCATGCCAGCGATTCCGGTCACTACGGTACAGAAGATAACAGGCGCGATGATCATTTTGATGAGCTTCACGAACGCGTCGCCAAGCGGTTTCATTTGTGCGCCCAGTTCAGGATAGAAATGGCCAAGGAGAATACCAATGGCAATCGCTGTCAGGACCTGAAAGTAGAGACTTTTAAAGAGTGAGGTTTTCATAGGGTGTCCTTGGGAAGAAAAACCACAGGTTTTTTATGGGTAAGACTCACCTGCGGCTTTAAAATAACACCCGTAAAACAGGACAGAAATGAACACACGTCAAAAATGAAACAAAAATGTTAAGAAATTAGAGCTGACTCGAACAAGCCAGCAACAAACTTACACTTTTGCGGGAGTGTTTTCGGCGCTGAGATACCGTTTTTCAAATTCGTCGGACGGCACGGCGCGAGCAAACAGGAAGCCCTGACCACTTTCGACACCTGCCTTCGCCAGCCAGTCGCGCTGGGCTTCCGTTTCGACACCTTCAGCAATCACATGCAAATCAAGGCTGCGCGCCATCTGAATAATGGCCTCAACCATGCTGCTGTCGTCTGGCAGACCGTCGACAAAAGTCTTATCGATCTTCAGTACGTCAACGGGCAGCGTTTTCATGTGCTGGAGCTGGCGCAGCCCCGCGTAGCCCATGCCAAAATCATCCAGCGCAATGCGAATACCGGCATTACGCAGCGGTTTCAGAATCGCCACCGCCTCATTAGGGTCATCAATACGGCGGCTTTCCGTGACTTCGAGGATCAACGTGTCGGGCTTGATCCGATAGCGATTGATCAGCTCAAGCATCTCCGACACCATCGTCGGGTGCATTAGCTGTAAGGCGGAAAGGTTGACCGACAGCGGCATCTCTATGCCGCGTTCCTGCCACGCAGACAGCTGACGGCAAGACTCTTCGAGCACCCAATAACCCACTGTCACCATCAGCCCACAGGATTCAATCTGCTCAATCAGCCCTTCGGGCAGCTCCCACGAACCATCCGACTGTTGCACGCGTAACAACGCTTCGGCACTTTTCACTTCGCCCGTTTCAAGATTAACCTGCGGCTGCAGCCACAGCGCGAACTGATTATTATCCAGTGCCGTGAGAATATCGCTCTCTTCCGTCAACCGTCGCTGCGCCTTTTCCATCTGCTCCGGTTCGAAGAACTGAATTTGATTTTTACCTTTGCGACGGGCAGTAAAGGCCGCTGAGAACGCACGTCGATAGAGCTGTTCTGCCGTCAGATCGCCGTAATACATCGCCAGACCGATACTGGCGCTCGGGCGCAGCTGTATGCCCTGCACCGGCAGACGCTCATTTATGACAGTAAGCACTTGCTGGCCTAGCGTTATGGCGTGCCACGGCTCTTTCACCCCGTGGGCGAGGATCACAAAATCGTAGCCGCTCACCTGGGTGAGTACCATTCGCGGCGCGAGCACCGATTTGATTTTTTCCACCAGCGTCAGAAGCAGCATTTCGCGCTGGCTCTCTTTCAGCACGCCAGCGGTGTCCTGCAAGGTTTCACAGGCGATAGCCATCAGCGCCGTGGTCTGTTGTCGCGCGACGGTTTGCTCCAGTAATGCCATCAGGAAGGCTTTGTTTGGCAGTTCAGATACCGGGAAACGCGTGGCGTTACTGTTCAGCTCATCATGATGGCGCAGCAAGCGCTGCTGGTTGATGTTGTAACTGCGCACCAGCATGCCGATTTCATCGTCATGATGCAGGCGCGGCAGTGAAAGCTGGTGTCCCACCTGGTCCTGCGGCGAGAGATTATCCAGCTCACGGGCAATTTTGCGCAGCGGATGGACAATCAACCGGTTGATACACCAGGTCAGGGCCACGCTCAGGATCAGCGTTAAAAGTAAGTAAGTAGTTACTAACGTTGAGATCCAGCTCATCACGAACTTGTGCATCCGATACGCATCCGCCTGTAAAACCAAATAGGCTAGCGGCTGCGGATTGGCAGGGCGTTCAAGGGAATAAAGCGGGAGCGAAATCTGCACCGGCAGCTCAAACAGGCGCATGATCATCATCGGAACCGGACGCTCGGGAATAAAGCTCATCCGCAGCGCCTGGAATTGATTGGGCAGCACCACATCCGCCCGGCTGACAATGCCCGCGGGCTGAATGCGCTGTAAAATGGTTTCTGCTTCGGGGATATCCCCTTTCAGAATGGCGGCCGAGAGCGGTAAACGAACCGAGCGGGCGATACTTTCCAGTTGCGAAGCCGTGTTGTAGCGATTCTGCTGTACGGAATGAAACAGCAAAATAACGCAAAATATGAAAACAAACACCATAGTGACGGCTGACACCATCGCCATTTGTTTGATCGTTAAAGAACGGCTGACACGCAATTTGACTCTCCACAAACCCAAAGCATAGAGTAACAAAACGTTACCCTATTGCCGCCAGAGTATACCCGATCGCAACGAATTTGAGAGAGCCTAAGATTTCTATTAAGGATAATTCCGGTTACCAGTCCGCGTAAGGTGTGAGCGGTTCCGGCGGTAAATCCATATCGCCCTGCCAGCCTGCGGCAGAGTAGCGCACATAAAGCAGCGCATGGCTCGGGGTATAGTCCTTCGCTTGCTGAATATCGACGCCCATACCGACAAACCAGTTTGACGTCACGCGACGTTCCACAATCGCCCGCGCGGTATAACCGGTTCCGGATGAACTGCTGCCCTCTTCAGGTTCGTTTCTGTCGCCGTATCGTCCCGGTTCATTCGTCGGGATCAGCCCCTGAATCGGATAGCGCATTCCGTCTTTGGTCTTAGAATGCGACCAGGAAACAGAACCGCCCAGCTCCCAGGACCAGTTTTCGGTGCGTTTACGCCAGGTCACAGGCACCGCGAAGGAAACATACTCCTGCGGGCTGTAATAGCCGCCCTGACCCAGCGAATAGGAACTCAAATCTTTGTCGTAATGCCAGAGCATATTCGACAGCCCAACCGTCAGACGCTCGTTGTTTTTGTTGATGATTTTGTAGTAGTAGCCGGTCATCCAGCGGATGCGCCAGTTATCCTCAACGTTTTTGCCCTCAAGCGCGTCCATGTTCAGACTCGACCAGATGCCATTGGCTTCGCCTTTGTCGTAACTGATGCTCGCACCGCCACCGGTGGCACGCACGCCGCCCCATGTCGTGCCCGTGTTAGGATCTTTTTGCCCGGCAAACGCCAGCATGGAGCTGGAGATCGGCCGGCGATGGGCATTCACGGTATAGCCAATCGGCCCTAAATCATTGCTGTAACTTAGGCCACCCACCACGTCGACAACGTTAAAGCCCATTGGCGTGGTGCCGATGTCCATGGCCCAGGTTTTGTTTTCCCAGCCCACCGCCACACTCGCGCCGTTCGCGCTTTGATTGGTGCTGCCGTAACACGGCGTACCGGCGCAGGTACCCCATTTAGGATCGTAGGTGCCGTTTTTGGTCTCAAAGGAACCGGCATTCATATTCACCAGATCGCTGCGGAAGAACATCCGTCCGTCGGACAGCGGCGCATCGACATGCAGCATGGTAGTATGCGCTTTCAGGTCGGAATACCCGCCAGTCCCGCTGGAGCCCCAGTAGTCATGCTGCAGCGTGACGTTGAGATCCTGCTGTTGATATAGCTCGCCTGCATCACTGCGCACGCCGCGTTTCAGCCAGTCATCTTTTTCATCATTGCGCGTTAGGCGCGTAAAACTGTCGTTATCTTCAGGGCGCGTCGGGGTGATGCCGGACGCGACCATCGCATCTTTATAGCTTTCGAGCGCCTGTTGCGGCTGGCCGTTACTGGCCTGGAAGCGTGCTGCATCACGCAGCACCAGCGCGCTGTCCATGGACGGCGGCTGCGATTTTGCCTGCGGAACCAGTTTGCTGAACGTCTGCTCTGCGGCGGCGGTATCGCCCAGCTCAGCCTGCGCCAGCGCAACGCGACGCTGCATATTCACCGACGGCGGCTCGTTATTTTGCCCGGCGGGCAGCATCGCCAGCTGCGTACGAGCAGCGTCTTTATCGCCTTCAGAAAGATAGACTTCCGTCAGGCCGAGAATCGCATCGGTATTTTGCGGTTCCCGCTGCAAAACGGTGCGGTAAGCGGCTTTGGCAGCGGTACGATCGCCCCGCTGCTGCGCCCAGTCTGCCAGCGTTAAATCGATACGCGTAGACTGCGGCTGCTGGCGTAATAGCGTTTCCGCCTCGCGCTCCTGGCCGCTGTCACGCAGGCGATTGGCCGTTTCCAGCACCTGATCGCCTTGCAGTCGGTCAGCCAGCTCCTGAATATTGCCGTTCCATTTATCGCGTGAGAGCGTATTGAGATGGGCCAGCGCGGCGCGATCCTGGTTGTTACCGGAAAGATACAAACCGTAGGCGTAAACCTGCTCCGGATCGCCCGGTTTTTGGCTCGCCAGCTGGCGCATCAGCGCATCCGCCTGGCTGCGCTGCCCGGCGCTGTAGAGATCGCGTGACAGACGATAGGTGATCCATACGTTGCCCGGATCGAGCGCCAGCCGACGGCGCTGAATTTCAGCCGCCTGAGCAAAACGGCCCTGATTTTCAAGCTGTTCCGCCTGCTGCGCGAGCCGGTCGTTATTCAGACTGCGTTCGATATCATCAATGCTGCGACGCTGGCTGGCGGAAAGTGACTGGATAAACTGGTCGGCTTTTTCCGGTGATTCTGCGCGATAAATATTGGCAAGCCCGCGCACCGCGTTGCTGTTGCCGCTGTCCATGCGCAGTGCCTGACGATAAAAACGCTCGGCGGCGGCCGTATCTTTGCGTGCAACGGCCGCATCGCCCAGACCCAGCACCGCGTAACTGTCGGTATTATCGATGTTACGCGCCTGCTGATAATGACGTTCCGCCTGGCTGACATTATTGGCTTTCAGCGCGGCATCACCCTGCTGAATCAACAGCCAGTAGCGGTTGACCTTCAGCAGGCTGTCCCATTTCCCGCGGTTATCGCTTTGTGGATCAAGCGCGATCGCCTTTTCAAACTGCGTGACCGCACGCGCACGATCGCCGCGCTGGGAATACGCTTGCCCCAGCGCGCCCACGGCTTCGCTGTCGGCATGATTGGCGCTAACCGCCTGCTGTAGCTCAGCAACGGCTTTACCGCCCTGTCCCGCCTCTACCGCTGCCAGCCCTTCGGCTTTGGCACGGAAAGCCGGATCGGCCAGGCGTTTTTGCTGGTCATCAAGCTGCGAACGGGCAGCGGTGACGTTATCGCCCGTACTGAACACCTGCAAATAATCCTGCAGGGCTTTCACGCTGGCGGCACTCACCGGTGCGTCTTTGATCTGCTGATACCAGAGATCGGAAGCCGCATCGCGTCCGGCGTTGGATTTCGCCATTTGCCGCAGCACCGCAAAGCCTTCGTCGCTGCGCCCGCTCTGGAACAGAAGCTGCGCCAGCGTGTTTTGCAGCTGCGTATCGCCGGGGCTGGTGAGATTAATTTTTTTGAGCTGATTGATCGCTTCAACGCGACGCGCAGGGTTCTTCGCAACAACAGTCCAGTATTCCGTCGCCAGCGCATCGTTTGGCGGATTGCCTGAGAAGATTTTCTCGTATGCGTCAATCGCTTCCTGCGTATGTCCGGTGGTCGCCAGTAAACGCGCCTGCTGTAATGCCTGACGCCCTTCTGGCGTCGAGAGCAACATGGCGTTTTGTGAAGACAGATAAGCACTCGAACTCGGCGCGATACCTTTCAGGCGATCCAACTCTTTTTGCGCGCCCGCATTATCGCCCTGACGCAGCAGATAGCGGAATCGCGCGGCGATCACATCCGGATTATTCGGGTCGATGAGCTCCAGGCGATAGAGCGACTGGCGGACCAGATCTTCGCGCTGCGTCGCTTCGCCGAGCCGAACCTGTTCCAGCAACTGTTTTTGCTGGGGAGAGTTGGCGGCCTGCGCCAGCGGCATCAGCGTTAAGCCAAGCGATAAACTGAGTAAACTTAATGAGAACTTGCGCATTCCTGGCCCCAGTCAGGGTGTAATTCACCCTTTGCGGTAAAGCGAAAACGGTGCTGATCCCATCCTTGTCCGAACAGGGTCAGCACGTAGCTGTAATAGGCATCATTGCCGGGAAAATGGTCGGCGACGCGCTGGCGTTGCACCGCTTGTGCATCGCGGTCCTGTAAAAACGGCAGCAGCGAGGCGGAAAAGCCTACCGGGCCATCGCCCGTGGGTTTACCGCTTGTGACATCGACCTTCTCCGGCGGGACGCCATTTTTTGTTGTGAGCGTCGCCATCGGTTTAAAACGTGCCAGCAGTCGGGCTTTTTGCGGATCGCGGTCGTGCATCATGCCCGTCCAGAGATACACGCGAATCGCGTCGTAACTGCCAATAACGTTTTTTTCTGGCTGCTGTTGCCAGCCTTTATTTTGCTGATACTGCACCCAGTTGGGTGAAAATCCTTTTGGCGCGGTTTCCAGCAGCAAACGCAGATTTGTCTCGCGAAGCGTTGTCCACGGCGCGCCAAAGCGGGTGAAATAGTTCGCCAGTTGCGGCGGGAGATAGCTGGGGTTAAAGCGCCAGGCTTTCTCCTCGGTAAAACCGACGTTGCCGGGCAGGAGCATCAGGCCTAAACCCGGCACTTTAATGACTTCTTCGCTGGCGATGCGTTTTAGTAGCGCTTTGCCGGTGGCGGTGTATTGCGGCGCTTTCCACAAACGCCCCGCCTCCAGCAACGACCAGGCTATCCAGATATCGGCATCAGAGGCAGAGTTTTTGTCGATCACCGCCCAGGTATCCGCATCCTTTTTTCCCCACAACCAGGCAGGCAGATGTTGACTGAGAGCCCCCTGGGCGAGATTGTCGCTCGTCCAGTTCAGCAGCAAATCGAAGGCCTTGCGGTCATTGGCAGCAAGGGCAAAGAACAGCGCATAGCTTTGCCCTTCTGAGGTGCTGATTTTCCGCGCGTCACTGGGATCAATGACGCGCCCGCCATCGCTGATGTAGTCCTGTTTAAACTGCTCCCACGCAGGCCAGCTACAGGCTGCACGCGCATTCGTTGCCGCCAGAACCAGCGCGACTATCATCCACCCACGAAGCGCGTTCATCGTCCGTTACTCGTTATCCGAATGGAGACGACGACGACTGATGATTCGCAGCAGACGCCACATCACCCACGCCAGCAACACCACGCTGATGGCTGCAAACACCGCCAGCAGAACCGGGTGATTGGACAGCGCATACCAGATACGCTCAAACCACGGCAAATGGCCGACGTAGTAAACATCGCCCACGCGCAGGCTGTTGACGCCAGACTCACGAATCACCGCCACGGAACCAAACATCGCCGCGCGCTTGCCGCTGTCATTCATCGCCATGTTCAGCAACTCATACCCGCGTGGGCTGTCCGCCAGCAGTGCGATGACGCTGCGCTGTTCGTTGTACGGTGACTGGAACCCGACAATCGCCGCCATCGGGCCTTGCGAGCTGACATTCGTCTGCACGCTCGCTTCGCGATCCGCATTATCCGGCATGATGCTCGGGAACGTCGTCTGGCGCAGCGGCGTGTTGACCCAGGATTCCGTCGCCTGAACCAGCAGGTCGATACGTTTGTCGTCTTTCAGTTTTTCCGGGATGTTACCGATCACCATAATGTCGGCGTCTTTGTTCTGGATCTGGCTGCCATCATCGGTCAACGTGACGTTAATAGCGGGCAACCCCGTTTGCGCGCCCACGGCGGCCATGGCATCCAGCAGCGTAGCGATTTGCCCTTCGTTTGGCGTTTTAGGCATCACCACTATGGATTCAGACAGATCGGCCATCCGGCTGAACGGGAAGCTGGCGTTCGCAAACGCGCGCAGATCCGGCAGCGCAATGAAGTGATAGTACTTCGAGAAGTCGATAGTCGAATCGTCGCCGATGACCACATGATTCTGCACCGGCTGGAAGGTAATACAGTTATCCACCGAGCCGCCCGGCATCGGGTTCATGTACTGGAAATCGAAGCGCAGCTGGTTCACCGCGCCGAGCTTCAGGGCCGGAATCGAAACGTCCGTTTTGCCGTCCAGCAGGCCTTGCAATACCGGCAGACGCAGCAGCAGTTTGTTGGTGTCCTGGCTGCTGGTCAGCGGGAAGGATTGCAGGAACTGGTTGTTCAGGCTGATATCCATCCGCGAGCTGTCTTTGGTTGGCGGCGCGGTGTAGCGATAGTTCAGCGCAATATCAATCCCGTTACTGCGCAGCAGGTACATATCCGGCGGCAGATTCAGCGGGACGTTAATCGCTGACGGCTCAAGCCCCGTTGACTGAAGCTGCTCTTCATAGGTTTTCAGCTCGCCAAAGGTGACCGCACGGTCGGTGCGGATCCAGTTCGGCGCATCGTACGGTTTACGCGCCAGCAGCGGTTTGACTTCGCCAATGGCAACGCTATTGCCACGGAACAGGACGTTGCCCTGAGCAATGCCTTTGGCGGCTTGCACCAAATCTTTATCGTCACGACCAAAGACCACCAACAGCTTCACATACGGTTTATCCGGATGATTCACCATTTCGACCATTGGCCCTTTCACATCAGGATGGTCGCGCAGGAAAGAGGGACGCTTCTCATTGGTGGCAAACACAATGGCGTTGCGGTCCGGCAGTTTATCGAACAGGACCGGGAAGCTTTGCCCGCGCCAGCCTGAACGGGAGCCAAACCACGAGGTGACGATGGTGGCCGCCTGCTGCTGGGTAATATCCGGCGAACCGGCGAATACCACCGGCAGATTCAGCTCGCGGTTGTCACGCGGATCGAAGAACGGCACCGGGAACGCAGAGAGATCGTTTTTCACCGCCAGCGTCTGGTAAGTCATGCTCAGCGAGGAATTGCGGCTCACATCCATCCACAGCGTGCTGCTGGCCGGGTTTTCGCACACGTCGCGATAGTGACCGACAAACTCCAGACGTACGCGGTTAAAATCGGTGATAAACAGCGGATTGATCGGCACCTGCGCCAGCGTTTTCTTGCCCAGTTGCTCTTTCGTGACCGGCAGAACGCCCATCAGCTCATCATTGAGATAGACCTTCAACTGGGACTGAACCGGCAGCAGAGACGGTGATGGCGTGTATTCGAGATTCAGCAGGGCATTCGACACCACTTCATCGCTGCGCATCCCAAACTCAACGCCGCCATTCGGGTTGATACCGCGCAAAATCATGCTGCCCGGCGGCGGCGCGATCTGTGCAAACGTCAGCTTCACGTCACGCGACGGGGTGTTTTCAGCCACAATAGGCGCATTCGCCCCGTTAACGCCCGGCATCACCTGCCCAACCGCCTGCGCACCTGTCGGCGTCGCCGGAAGGGTATTGCTTTCGGTTGGCTGATTTGGCACCAGGTTTTCAGTTTGCGTTGGCGCTGCGGTGACCACCGGATCGGTCGCTTGCGCGACGACAGGCACGGTCGGTGCAGGCGTTGCCGCCGTATTTTCAGGCGCCGCTTGAGCCATCATCGCGGGCAGCGCACTCATCCCAACCGCCACAGCACATATCCAGGAAAGTTTTCTTTTCATCGCGTTATCATCATTGTTGAGCCATAACCGGGTCCGGTTGCTGTATCGCCTCGTCTCGCTCAGGACGACGAGGGATAAACGACACCACCCAGGAAACCAGCGAGGTAAGTGACCGGAAAATTATTTTCACTGACGGCGGAGCAAATTCTGCAAGGTGGCGATAACCACGGAACCCCAACTTCAGAATATCCAGCAGACTTTCCAGTGGTTTATCTTCCGGGAAGCTGTCCTGCCAGAGCGCCCACGTATCCGCGCGGGCAAACGTACACTGCACAAAATCGATATGTTGCTTCTTAGTGAGCGGCATCAATTGCAGCCCAACTTCATCCCCCAAAACGCGGACCACCTGCGTCGGGAAGACATATTCCTGCTGGCCGCGCTTGAGCAGCAATTTCACTTTTTGCCCCTCAAGCACTTTTGCCTGGCCGTTGATCTTGATGCCCAAACCGCCGTCCGAGAAGTCCTGGACGGTACAGGAGAAAAGATGCCCATCTTCGCGGGCAATGGCCGCAGGCATGGAGATTTCGACGCGATGCGCGCGGCGCACCTGTTTACTCTCCACAGATACCGCCACCGCGCCGCCAAGGATAATCAGGTTGTAGAAGACCCACGCGAGGCTCACGATCACGGTCAGCATTTCGCTTTCCGGTCCGTAGAAGTAGCGCCAGATCCCCACCAGCACGCCGACAATATTCAGCAGCACGAGGAAAATGTACGGACGGGAGATCACCCAGTCGACGTACTCTTCCTCTACCAGGCCACCTTTGGCGGTAACGTTAAATTTGCCTTTGTGCGGGTTGATCAGCGCCACCAGCGTCGGCGGTGCGATGTACCACGCCAGCACCGTTTCGTAGATTTCACTCCAGAACGAATGGCGATATTTGCCCTGAATTTTTGAGTTCGTCAGGCTGGCGTGGATCATATGCGGCAGCACAAACAGCGCGATCATCAACGCCGGGGCGAAGATGATGTAAGCATGCAGCAGCAGGAAGGCCAGCGGCGCGGTCAGGAAGATCAGCCGCGGAATACCGGATAAGAAATGGAACATAGCGTTGAGATAACACAGGCGCTGCGCCATCTTCAGCCCTTTGCCAAACAGCGGGTTATCGAGACGGAAAATCTGTACCATCCCGCGTGCCCAGCGAATACGTTGACCAATATGCGCCGACAGCGATTCGGTCGCCAGCCCCGCCGCCTGCGGAATACGCATATACGCGGAGGTATAGCCGCGACGGTGCAGACGCAGCGAAGTGTGCGCATCTTCGGTGACGGTTTCGACCGCGATGCCGCCGATTTCGTCCAGCGGAGCGCGTCGAATCACCGCGCAGGAGCCGCAGAAGAACGTGGCATCCCACATGTCGTTACCGTCCTGCACCAGCCCGTAGAACAGCGTCCCTTCGTTCGGCGTTTTGCGAAAACGCCCCAGATTGCGTTCAAACGGATCGGGAGAGAAGAAGTGGTGCGGCGTCTGCATCATCGCCAGCTGTTTCTCTTTCAGGAACCATCCCATCGTCATTTGCAGGAATGAGCGCGTCGGGACGTGGTCGCAGTCGAAGATCGAGACAAATTCACCCGTGGCGTATTTCAGCGCATTGTTGATGTTCCCGGCTTTGGCATGCTCGTGCGTGGTACGGGCGATATATTCCACCCCGACGCTCTGCGCAAAGTGGCGAAACTCTTCGCGACCGCCGTCGTCGAGGAGCCAGATTTTGAGTTTGTCTTTCGGCCAGTCGATGCCCAGCGAAGCATAAATGGTGTTTTTCACCACGCTCAAATCTTCGTTATACGTCGGAACAAAAATATCGACGGTCGGCCACACACGCGTGTCTTTCGGCAGCGGAACCGGCTGGCGATTCAGCGGCCATACGACCTGGAAATACCCCAAAATCAGGACAATCCACGCGTAGGTTTCAGCAAACAGCAGCACCAGGCCACACACCAGACTTACCGGATCGTCCCAGTTCAGCGTGGAGGTGTAACGCCACCAGATGTAGCGGCAGGAAACGGTCAGCGACAGGACAATCAGCATCATCGCCGAGAATCGCCCCGGAATGCGGCGCACCAGCAGCGCCACGCCCCACAGCAGTATCAGGAAGATAAACTGCGCCAGCGGGTTAAACGGCTGGGTGATGCAGACCAGCGCCAGAATCAGCGAGAAAACGACGATGATGCCCAGGATAAAGCGCCGTAATCCGGGATGCAGATGCCCCAGCTCTTTTTCGTTCTCAAGATGACGGGTCTGATTTCTGACGCGGTCCGGCAGATTTTCGAGCCATTGATGGTAACGGCCACGCAGATTCTTAAACCCGCCCGTACCGCGCCAGCGTGGTTCTGTTTTTTCTTTCTTAGCCGACGTGGCAATCAGCCAAAGGGCCTGAATCGCGTAACGCGCAGGATCTAACGGCCTTGGCCGGTCAGGATTGAGATGCGGATACAGTTCGCGACGGCGTGCGCGAATATGCTGCCAGCGCGGGTGTTCGAGCGGGATAAAAATCCAGGCCAGGACCATCCAGAAACAGCCGAGCGCGGCGCTAAAAGGCGACGCGCCATGACGGCGGTAATTCCGGTAACGCTCGCTTAAACGGGCGCTAACCGGTGGGATGAGTAACCAGGCGGACACGCGGCTCATGGATGGCTCCTGCCCGGTTCCGGACGTCCGGTATAGTGCAGCAGACACCAGTTGGCCAGCGTAAGGATCTCTTCGGCTGCCAGCGAGTCGCCGCGATATTCACCTAACGGTTGTTTTGATGCCAGGCATTCCGCCATCCCTTCGTCACGATGGATGGCCATCGGCAGCAGACGGCGCTGGCTTTGCAGCCAAACCTGATACAAATCATCCTGAATTTGGCTGCCGATACGTAAATCATTGATCAGAATATGTGCGCCCGCCGGCAGCGCCTGTTGATGCAGGCGAATATGGCAATTGGCATCGGCATTGACGATGGTCAGCATATGGTCGCAGTGTTCGATTAACTGGCGAGTCAGCGGTGAAAAGCCGTTTGGCAGATCCAGCAAAATCCACTGATAGTGGCTTTTTTCCTGCAGCAGTTGCAGGGCATCTGCAAAATATCCCAGCGTACCAAAACGGGTGTGCAGCGATTCCATCTCGCTCACGGTCAGTTGACCAAAAGGCAAGATATCAAGCTGCGAGGTATAACGTTGCGCGGTGTCACGCCAGTCGCGGCCATCAAGCAGCGCGCGCGCCCAGCCGTCGGACACGTCATAATCGACGTTAAAAGACATGCGCAACAAATTATCAGGGCAGGCATCAATAACCAGGACGGATTCACCTAATACCTGTAATGACCATCCCAGCGCCGCTGCGATAGACGTCGTGCCCACACCGCCACGAATGCCCTGTAATCCGAGTATGGCCATCAATGGCTCCCTTATTGTTGACGGGCAAATTCAGCTAATAAAGGCCAGCGTTTAATCGCCGCCGCCAACTGTTCCCGTTGGGAAATATCGGTGTAATCTATTTCTGGCAATGAAAATGCCTGGCTAAGCGCCAAAAAATCGTTTTGGAATGTGTACCCCAGGCTAGAATCAACCGGCGTTGCAGGGTCATTATTATGCATTTTAGTTTCATCCCTTTATTAAAACCAAACGAACTACAGACGTAGAAAGGCTTCCTGCCAGCGAAAATTCATTTACATGCTAAATCTGATGCTCTTTAATTTCAATGTTAGGTTTATTTCTGCGCTTTCGCTAGTAAACTGAGATACAGGTAAATTAAACGCCAAGAGGGACACTGTGAACCCCATATTTTCAGTTGGTATCCAGTCATTGTGGGATGAATTGCGCCACATGCCAGCCGGCGGAGTCTGGTGGATTAGCACGGATCGCAATGACGATGCTATAAGTCTGGTGAATCAAACAATTGCAGCACAAGATAAGGGCGCAAAAGTCGCCGTTGTCACTATGGGTGAAGACCCTAAAAAAATCATCAGACTCAATGAAACGCACGGTCCCGATAAAGTGCGCTTGTTTTCGATGCCACATGAAGAAGATGGTCTATACTTTTTGCCCCGCGATATTCAGTGCAGTATTGACCCCGAACATTATTTAGTGGTTCTCAAATGCACGAATAATTTTTGGCAGAATATATCTTCAGAAAAATTGCGTCTGTGGCTGGAAAAGATCAATAAATGGGCGCGGGTTCAAAATTGTACGCTGCTGGTAATCAGCCCAGGCAGTAATAATGATAAGCAGTTCTCATTTTTAATGAGTGAATATCGCTCTCTCTTTGGTCTGGCCAGCATCCGCCATCAGGCCGACAGCCATGTTTACGATATTGCCTTCTGGTGTAATGAAAAAGGCGTAAGCGCGCGGCAACAACTCACGCTTATGCATAATAATGGCGAGTGGCACGTTGCGCGGCAGGAAGAAACCGTCGTTCAACCGCGTAATGATGAAAAACGCATTTTGAGTCACATTGCGGTATTAGAAGGTGCGCCTGCGCTTTCTGAATATTGGTCGCTGTATGAAACCAACGAAGGTTTGTTTAACGAGGCCCGCACGACCCAGGCCGCAACGATTGTTTTTTCGCTCACTCAGAATAATCAAATTGAGGCGATGGCGCGGCAGATCCATACCCTGCGCCGTCAGCGCGGCAGCGCGTTGAAAATTGTTGTGCGTGAGAATACCACCAGCCTGCGCGCCACCGATGAGCGTCTGCTCCTTGGCTGTGGAGCGAATATGGTGATTCCGTGGAACGCACCCCTTTCGCGCTGCTTGACGCTGATCGAAAGTATTCAGGGCCAGCAGTTTACTCGCTACGTCCCGGAGGACATTTCGACGCTGATTTCCATGACTCAGCCGATGAAATTACGCGGCTATCAGAAGTGGGATACCTTCTGCGAAGCGGTCAGCAATATGATGAGCAACACGCTGCTGCCGGAAAATGGTAAAGGCGTGATGGTCGCGCTGCGCCCGGTTCCGGGCATCCGTATTGAGCAGGCGCTGACGCTGTGTCGCCCTAACCGTACCGGCGATATCATGACCATTGGCGATAATCGTCTGGTGTTATTTTTATCCTTCTGTCGGGTTAACGACCTGGACACCGCGCTAAACCACATATTCCCGCTACCGACCGGCGATATCTTTTCGAACCGCATGATTTGGTTCGAAGACAATCTGATCAGCGCCGAAATCGTGCAGATGCAAATGCTGGAACCTGAGCAGTGGGGCAAACCGCTGCTGATGGCGAGCGATGCGAAACCCGTGCTAAATGCGACGCACGACGGGCACGCCTGGCGTCGCACCCCTGAGCCGCTTCGTTTGTTGAGTGATGCCCAAGAGAGAGCTTCATCATGAATAACAGCGATATCATTCAGTTGGTGATCGTCTGCGCGATCATTTTCTTCCCGCTTGGCTACCTTGCACGCCATTCGCTGCGCCGTATTCGTGATACGACGAGATTGCTGTTTGCAAAACCTCGCTACGTTAAACCAGCAGGAACACTGAAACGGGCTACACACGTCAAGGCAAACCGAAAACATGACTAATTCTACTTACACCGCTTCGGCACCTTCGCCGCTTTGGCAATACTGGCGCGGCCTTTCCGGCTGGAACTTCTACTTTCTGGTGAAGTTTGGTTTGCTGTGGGCGGGCTATCTGAATTTCCACCCGCTGCTAAACCTGGTGTTTATGGCATTTTTGCTGATGCCAATCCCCAACCTGAAGCTGCACCGCCTGCGTCACTGGATAGCCATCCCGATTGGTTTTGCGCTGTTCTGGCACGATACCTGGCTGCCCGGTCCGGAAAGCATCATGAGCCAGGGTTCGCAGGTCGCGGGCTTTAGCGCGGGCTATATTCAGGATCTGGTCGAGCGGTTTATTAACTGGCAGATGATCGGCGCGATTTTCGTGCTGTTCATTGCGTGGCTTTTCCTGTCGCAATGGCTGCGCATCACAGTGTTTGTGGTGGCGATAATGATCTGGCTGAACGTGTTAACGCTGGCCGGTCCGAGCTTCTCTTTGTGGCCAGCCGGTCAAGCGACAGAAACGGTCACCACCACGGGCGGTACGGCAGCACCTACCGTCGCCACTGCCGGAGCCACGCCGGTCATTGGTGATATACCGTCACAAACCGCGCCGCCGACCAACACCAATCTCAATGCCTGGCTTTCCAGTTTTTATAACGCAGAAACCAAGCGCCAGACCAAATTCCCGGATGCGTTACCGGCCGATGCGCAGCCTTTTGAACTGCTGGTGATTAACATCTGCTCCCTTTCGTGGGCGGACGTGGAAGCCGCCGGTTTGATGTCGCATCCGCTGTGGTCGCATTTTGATATTCAATTCAAAGACTTCAACTCGGCCACCTCGTACAGCGGTCCGGCGGCGATTCGTCTGCTGCGCGCAAGCTGCGGCCAGCCGTCGCATAAGAATTTGTATCAACCCGCAGGCAACCAGTGTTATTTGTTCGATAACCTTGAAAAACTGGGCTTCTCTCAGCACCTGATGCTCGGTCATAACGGCATTTTCGGCGGCTTCCTGAAAGAAGTGCGTGAAAACGGCGGCATGCATGCGCCGCTGATGGATCAAACAGGTCTGCCGGTTCCGCTGCTCGGCTTTGACGGCTCGCCGGTATACGACGATACCGCCGTGCTGCAACGCTGGCTGCAAACGGTCGGTAAGGACGATAACGCCCGCAGCGCGACGTTCTACAACACGTTGCCGCTGCACGACGGGAACCACTATCCGGGCGTGAGCAAAACGGCGGATTACAAAGTGCGCGCGCAGAAGTTCTTCGATGAGTTGGATGCCTTCTTTACCGAGCTGGAAAAATCTGGCCGTAAGGTGATGGTTGTTGTTGTGCCGGAACATGGCGGCGCGCTGAAAGGCGACAGAATGCAGGTGTCTGGTCTGCGCGATATTCCAAGCCCGTCGATCACCAACGTACCGGCCGGGATTAAATTCTTTGGCATGAAAGCACCGCATCAGGGCGCGCCGATTGAGATTACCCAGCCGAGCAGCTATCTGGCGATTTCAGAACTGGTGGCGCGTGCAGTGGACGGAAAGCTGTTTGTGGAGGATAGCGTGAACTGGAATCAGCTCACCAGCGGTTTGCCGCAGACGGCGGAAGTGTCCGAGAACGCCAACGCGGTAGTGATTCAGTACCAGGATAAACCGTACGTGCGGTTGAATGGCGGGGATTGGGTGCCGTATCCGCAGTAAGCGCTTTCCACTTATGGCTGTCGATTGCTGCAAATAAGCCCTCTCCATTTAGGGAGAGGGAACAATCAGTGCCGTTTGTAAGTGCAGCGATTTCCTTGCTGATAGGGGTAAAAAAACCAAAGCCATGCCCTTTTCCGGCTGTAAATCGCCGAAGCGTTTCCATAAGGCCGGGACGACGCGCAGGGATGCGCGGCGAGGGCGTGACCTGCAAGGATGCAGGATCGCGCCCGGCCCGAAAGCCTGAAGGGAAAAGCTGAGGGCATCGCGTAGCGGCGATTTTCTTGCCGGGAGCCGGGGTTGCCAGGGTGGTGGCGATTGAGCCACCCTGGCACGTTCACCGGTTCAGGATTGATAGAAAAGCACGAAACTGGAAGTGAACGGAACAATCCACTGAGCCGCATGTCCCCCTCGCCCCAGCCCTCTCCCTACTGGAGAGGGAGCTGCGCAGGTATACTCCCTCGCGAGGAGAAAACGTACTACTGCTCCGCCAACCACACCAACATCTTCAGACTCGCCGAATAATAATCATCCATCGCGGTGATATCCGGTTCGCCAGTGGATTGCCCCATCGTTAAATCACGCACTGCCAGCAACCCGCCTTGCATCATGTAAGGCGCGTATTCATTGGTCGTGACGTTCACCCAGGCAGGGGTTTTCTCGCGGCTAAACTGTCCAAACCAGCTGCGCCATGGCGTCAGTGACGGGCTTTGCGGACTCGACCAGTGGATGTACAGCGGAATACGGATCGCATCGTAGCTCATGCGCGGCGGCCAGGCGTTGGCGGGGGTCAGCTTGCCGCCCGCCGCCAGTGACATCCAGTCGGTCGGCAAATTCGCCGTACCCGTACCCATTTTGCCCAGCACCTTGTGTCCATCCTGAATCAGCTCGCGCCACACCTGCAAATGGCTGCGATCGGCGAAGGCCTGCCAGGCCGGGAAAATAAAGTACGACGGATTCAGAATCACTTCGCTGTTGAGATTGAATCCCTGCGCGCCCGGCAGCATCACGCGGTAGCCCGCATAGTGAATAACCGTGCGCGCCACCAGCGATTTGGTGATCGCATCAGATGCCTGGCTGTAACGCGCATCATGCCAGCGCGCGTCCGCTTTTAATAACGCCCAGGCGATCAGCGCGTCGCCATCGGAGGCGTTATTTTTGTCAGGAATCGGGTCCGGCAGGACCGGATTGTAGCGCCAGTAAAACAGGCCGTTGCTTTTGTTTTTCAACGTACTGTCCGTCCACTGCCAAAGCTTGTCGAACGCCGTTTTGTCATCGCTCGCCACCGCCATCAGCATGGCAAAGCCTTGCCCTTCGGTGTGGGAAACGTTGCCGTTGCCGGTATCGACAATCCGGCCATCCGGCATCAAAAAGCGCGCTTTATAACTCTCCCAGGCCTGTCCAGCCTGAGAGAACGGGGAAAACATCACAGTCATCATGACCGCCAGTGCGGCGCACGCGGGCTTACGCATAATTAGCTCATTGTGGGTTGTGGTAACGGAACTGCACGTCTGAAAGGGAAAAAAGACGCTCGAGACTCACCGTCACGTGCGCTTTTCCGCCCTGCCCCTGCATCCAGCGGACATAAAGCCCTTCCAGTATTGCACAGAAGGCATGGCACCAGCGGCTTTGCTGCTCATCAATCCGGCTCACCGGCAGGGCCTGATGACGCAGCGTAAGATCGGTATCGCTGGTTTCGATCTCCACACATCCCCAGCCAAAACGCGCCAGTTGCGCGTTGATATTCGCTTCGAGTTCACCCACGGTTTCGGATGGCGGAAGTGGATACTGATCGGCCAGCGCGATACCCATCTGGCGTAAGAACGGCTGGCTCTCCAGTTCGCCCACGTTGCGCACCATGCCGTCCACAATCAGCGCCAGCAGATCAAACCACCCTTCCGGCGTTTGCTGTCCGCGAAACCAACCCAATAGCGCAGGGTTTTCCAGTGTCGTTGTCATTATTTTTCTCCCAGCATGTAGCGGAAATAGAGCCCCGCCGTACTTTCGTTATAGCTGCCAAAGGTGTCATAACCCACTTTGCCGCCGATGGTCATGTCTTTGTTGACGTTGTAATCCACGCCGGCGCGCATCGTATAGCCAATGCCGTTTTCAGACGTGCCTTTGTAAGTGGCTGTTTTCGCGAAACCGCTCTCGACCGCGCCTTCCAGCAGCTGCTGCCAGTTATCATTGGTCGGGAAATAGTCGCTACTGTCCTGGCTGTAGGATTGGTAGCCCACTGAGCCGCCCAGTTTCAGCTTCCAGTTATCGATTTTTTGCGAATAATCGATTGGCAGCGAGACGCTGACATAGTTCTGCGGGCTGAAGTAGCCGCCCTGACCAAAGGTGAACTGACTGAGATTTTTCGAGAAGTCCATCCAGCTCATGCTTAAACCGGTTTTCACTTCGCGGAAATCATCGTGATATGGCCGCAGATAGACGCCCGCATTGGTATTCATGCTGGTATTGCTCGCGACGTTTTCGCCGAGATAGCTGTAACCGCCGCCGCCCACATAGAAACCTGCATCGCCGTCGTCATAGCTCAGTTGCACGCTCCCCCCGTTTTTGGTCACGCGACCCCAGCGCTTACCCGAGTATTTGTCTTCCAGCCCGACGTACGAAAGAAGGCTATCGGTCACCGCGCGGCGTTCACCGGTCAGGATCAACGACAGGTAGTTTGTCAGTTTTGGCGACCATTTCACGCCCCCCACCAGCGTACTCAAATCCTGCCCTAACGGCGTGCTACCAACATCCAGACGATAATCCTTACCGCTGAGCGCCATGTTCAGCTCAACGCCGTTCGCCTTTTGAGAATCCGTAGACACATCGCCGGGCTGATTAACGTTTGGCTTCAGATTTGATGCTTCGAGATAATCACCCACCTTTCCGCTATCGTAACTGCCCAATTTTGCCAGATTTAGCTGACCGTCGGAGCTGGTAAGGTTGTAGTCATTGCTATCCAGCGTCCCAAGGCCAGCCAACGACTCAGCACCAGGGTGAGCAGCGAGGTAAGTGGCACGCTCCGTTGCACTCATTGCCGCAATGGCTTTTTGTTCGTTCGTCGCTGTTGAAACCATATTCGACGCGGCATTCGCCAGTGGGTTAGAACCAAAGCGACGCCACGCGTCACCGCTGGCGCTACCCGCACTCAGCGTCACCGGTGTGGCGGTAAACTCGAAACGCGACTCACCAAACGGCGAGCTGGACCAGGTCAGCGGAGCTTTGGCTTCGGTCAGTTTGCTGGTGCCCGATTCGCCATCGCGACCGCGCACTTCGACGCCGCCCTGCAGCCACATGCCGGTCTGTTCGTCCATCCGCTGCATCATGTCGTCCACCTGACGCAGCGCGCGGCTTTGGGCCGTCTCCTGCGGCAAATCGGTACGCATCGTACCCGGAAGCGTCGTGCCCGGCTCCCTTGCGGTTTGTGCCAGTTGCCATGGCAATGCGCTGTCGCTGGACGTTGTCGCTCCAATCGCCTGTGACGAACGGCTGGTCGTGACGAACGGATTATCCGCCAGCAGCAGGCCGCCCATAGTCGGTGTCGCAGAGCTGTTGGTCGATTGCAGCCCCAGCAGCTTGCCGCGCGCGCTGCGCAGATAAGTCATCGCCTGCTGATGATTGCCCTGCGCCTCTTCCAGGCGTGCCAGTAAAATCAGACGCTGCGGCGACGTATCGCTTTGCAGGCCGTTGGCGAGCTGTTTCGCTTTGGCCACATTATCTTCTGCCAGCGCCACATCGATTGCGCCCACGCGAGCGTCCTGAGTTGGCGTGTCCCGCGTCATCAGGTAGTCGTAAACCACGCCCGCTTCTTTGTTCATTTTGCCGGTCTGATACAGACGCGCCATCGCAAACATCAGATCGGTATTTTGCGGATCGCTTTGCAGGGCGCGAATCAGCTTATCGTACGCTGCCGCATAGTTGCCCTGCTCGCGAAGCTGATCCGCTTCATTGATCACATAGCCGTTACGCACGCCCGCAAGCTGCGTTGGCGTGCTACGCGAGAGCAATTCTGGATTCGACAGGAAACTCTGCGCTTCGCCGTTCAGCCCGGCCTGATTCAGCACCGCGACCTGATCGGCATAATCGCCCGCGTTCCCCTGCACGCCCTCACGCATATTGCTGCGCACCACCGACACGGCGGTAGTGAGATCGCCGCTTTGCGCCAGCATTCGCGCCAGTTTGCCCGCATCAGCCGGGCTTTCCGGCGGACGCGCTGACAGCGTTTTAAGCGTGTTCGCCGCTGCCACAGAATTCCCCTGCGCCAGATAGCGTTCGGCTGTCGCCATTTGCAGATTGGTATTCACGCGCTGCGCCAGCTCGCGCATTTGTGGCGTCTGGCTGGCAGGAGAAATACGCGACAGAAGGGTTTGTGATTGCTGCCATGCCCCACTTTCACTGGCAAATAACGCCGCCGCGTACAGGGAACTTGCGCCAGCCCCCGGACGGGATGCGGGTTGCATCACCGCCGCCGCTTCGCCATCCGCACCTGATTTTTGCAGCAAACGCGCCAGATCGAGACGTAACCATGGGTCATCCGGTAAACGCGCAATGCCCTGACGCAGAATGCCGATGGCCTGTTCGGTATTGCCGCTGGCCGCTGCCTGCTGCGCCTGACGACGAATCGGATCGCCCGGCAAACCCGCCACCACGCGCGGCTGGAGCTTCGCCTGCAAACTCTCTGGCAACGTGCGCAGCATCGCCTGTGCGTCTTCCGTTTTGTTCTGCTCTTTCAGAACGTAATAGAGGTTTTCCCGCGCCGCGCCGTTTTGCGGCTGCTGGTTAATCAACTCACGCAGCGTCTGTTCGGCCTGCGGATAATCCTTGTTGTGGCGCAGCACATCGGCGCGGAACAGTTTGGCCGCCGTTCCACGTTCGCCACTTTGCTGCACCAGCGGCGCAGAGAGCGCCAGCGCCTGGCTGACGTTGCCCTCTTTCAGCGCCTGCTGCGCCTGGGCGAGTTGACCGTAAAATACAGCGTCGTCGGCCTGCGTTTGGCGCTCCGTTGATGCGTCCCCGCCCTGGCTGGCGGCGCGTCCGAGATATTGCGCGGCCGCCTGATAGTCACCGCTGCGCTGAGCGATATACCCCATTCCGGCCAGCGCGTCGGCATCCTGCGGGTTGGTTTGCAGCACCTGCTCAAACTGACGTTTTGCCGCGTCGGTATTGCCGCTGTTCAGCGCGGTATACCCTTCACCTTTCGCGGCACCGCCAATATTTTTGCGATAGTACGCCTGCACTTCGCTGTCCTGCGGATGACGCTGCAGCCAGGTGTCGTAGAACTGCTCGTCACCCGCTTTGGGCCCTAGCCACAGCAGCGCCTGACGCAAGCCTGCATCCGCGTCTTTGCTGCCACTCGCCATCTGTTGGAGCTGGATAATCCCGTCGCGGCGCGTGCTTTCCTGCCAGGTCAGCATTTTGCCCAACGCTACGCGCGCGGCGTTGTCCTGCGGGTTTTGCGCCGTAAAGCGCTGTAATTCCGCGAGCGCCTGCGGATAGAGCGATTTATCGCTGCCCATGGTCTGGTAATATTCGGGCGCCAGGCTCGCAGGCGGCGTATCACCGCTAAACAGCGTTTTCCAGGTCGCCAGCGCGGCGGGAATATTACCGCTCCGCGCCTGCTGACGTGCCAGCGTCAGCGTGCCCTGCGGGACTTGCGTCATCTGTTTGGCATTATCCAGCGATTGCAAACTCGCATCGCCCGGCGAGACTTTTGCCAGCCGCGCACGCCACTGCGCCGCGCCCTGTAAATCACCGTTTTGCTGCGCCCACAAGGCCATCAGATACAGCGCTTGCGTGTTGTTGGCATCAACCATCAACACCTTTTTGAGCGATTCGCTCGCCAGGTCATCGTGGGATTTTTCGTGCCAGTAGTTGGCCTGGTCGAACAACGCTTTCAGCGCCGCATCGTTTTGCGCCGCATAAGCCGCCGATCCAAACGCCAGCACGCCGGAGAGACAGATTGCCGATTTAATGGTTATTTTTTTCACTTTCCCGTCTCCGGATTCAAACGCTTACGCGCGCGCTTTTTCAGCCAGGCATACAGCCCCAACCCGCAAAGCGTACTCATGATCAGTCCCAGAATCGCCAGCAGCGCCGAGTGCTGGTTGGCGTACCAGACAATCATCATCTGGGTCGGCATTTCGCCGCTCGGGAACTGCGACCCCACGCGGAAGCTGCGTACGCCGTTTTCGTTGGTGATAATGGCCGCGTCACCGCGAATCCCGGCGTTGATGCGCGCGGAGGTTAAATCGTCATGCAGACGGGCTAACTGCTCGTCGTTACTGCCGAGCGCCATCACCACCAGACGATCGCTGCTCCACGGGGAACGGAAACTGACAAACCCGCGCCAGGCTTCGTTCGAGGAGAAATAGCGATCGGCTTCGACGCCATCGGAGGTCCAGTCGCCCGCCAGCCAGCGTTGCAGTTTCTGCCAGGTTGACGGGGTGCGAACGCCCAGCGTGTTGTCATGGGAGGTAAACGGCGAACCGCTCAACAGCGCCTGGTTAAAGTCGTGCTGCGCCATGCCGCTGACCGCCAGAACATCGCGCGTGCGCAGCAGCTCCAGATTGCCACCGGCTGTCGGCACGCCGAGCACCACGCGGTTGTTATACAGCGCCGTGCCGGTGGCATTGCCGGAACGCGCTGCCATATCCAGCAGCGTAGCGATTTGCGTTTCGGTCGGCTGTTCAGGCAGCAGCAGAACGGTTTGCGAATAGTCGGCCAGACGCGTGAACGGGAAGGATGCGCCGACAAAATAGGAAAGATTCGGCAGAAGCGAGAAGTGGCGCGTGTGGCTCAGATCGATCCACGAATCTTCGTCGATGCGGCTCTTGATGTTGTTGTTCATCAGCACGCTACACGGCGCGTTCTCTTTCGCCGTGATGTTGAAATAGAGCGACAGCTGGTTGTCGCCGTAAATCATGTACGGCTCAAGCGGCATGTCGAATTTCTCCTGCCGTGCATCGCCACCGACTTTGTGCCACAGCGTTTCCAGCGCGCCCTGCTTGTTGACCGGCAGGTTGTGCAGGAACGTGTCGTTCATGGTCATGCTCAGCCAGGACTTGTTTTCATCGATCCAGCTTTCGGTCGGGAAACGGTAGCCGATATGCAGCGGAATGGTTTCGCCGTCCCACAGGAACAGATCCGGCGCGGCGCGGAAGGCCACGCGCAGCGGCGCATGCCAGATCCCGGTAACGGTCAGGCTTTGATCCTTGCGGATCAGCTCAGAGAGCTTCACCGGACGATCGGTTGGGATCCAGCGCGGCGCGTCGTACGGTTTGCTGGCCGGGATCGTCTGCGTGGGGATCGTCATGCTCGCGGTTTGCTGCGTGAAGTTGCCCCGCGTCAGTCGCCATGCGGCGGTGCGCAGCGCCGCGTCGTCGTTACCGACGATCAGCAGCAGTTTATAAACCGGGTTCGCCGGGTTATCGATAACCCGTAGCATCGGCTGAGAAGACTGCGGCAGCGTCAGGCCGCCAATTTTCTCACCGGGATGGCCGATCAGAATGCCGTTTTTCTCTGGCAGCGTGTCGTGCAGCGCGGCAAATGAGACGCCGCGATAATCCGCCTGAATGCCGAGCCAGGAGGAGATCGACGCCGCTGCGCTGAGCGTATCGCTGCTGAGCGTGGGCCCAAAGGCGAAAGCAATGGTGGCCGGCGTCATCTGCATCGAATCAAAGAACGGGCGCGGGAAATGGCTGAGATCCGAGCCGATATCGAGCTGCTGGCCTTCCAAATCAAAGCGAGAGTCCGGTAGGATCGTGACGCGGTATTTTTCAGACAGATCGCGCTGGCACTGCATCGCATCGCCATCGTTAATCTTGAAGCTCAGGCTGTTGCTGGACACCAACAGGGCAGCGGGGATATCAAGCTGGAAGCGAGACACATCGCTGTCTGCCGCCCCCAGCGGCACGGTGCCAAGTGGCTGACCGTTGAGCATCAGTTGCATGGTGGCGTTGCGCGTTGCCATTGCCGGAGAGACTTTCAGGTTCAACGAGAGTTGCGCATTCGTGATGACCTGATCGACCGGGAGAGTGAAGTTCATCCCGCCCTGTAACTGGCCGCCGCTCAGCACCAGGCCCTGCGGCTGGCCCATCTGCGCCACGCTGATACTGTTTACCGTGGACGGCACAAAATTCGCCAGCAACGGTGTGGTCGGCGCGGGCATTTCTACCGGCAAGAGCGCCTCAACAGAGGTTTCTTCGCTATGCAGCGGCAGCGCAAATAACGACGCCGCCAGCAAAGTCAGTTTTGTCAGGTGCTTCATACGTTGCCGTCCTCCTGCACTTGCGCTTGCGCACGGCGGTTCTCCCGGCGCGTTTTCCACGTCAGCCAGAAGAGATCAAAGACGCAGCGCACGATGGTCAGCAGCGAACGGAACGGATTGTCCTGCGGTTTTGGCGGCTGGATCCACGCATCAGCGCGAGCCAGCACCACGCGCACCAGTTCACGGCGGCGCGCCAGAGGAATATCTTCAAACATCAGGCGGATATACTCTTCGTCAGTGGCGACCACTTTCACCGGAATACTGATCGCACCCGATTGCAGCAGCAGTTCCACTTCTTCGATTTCATCCGTCAGATGGCGATCATCCGGGAGTTCGATGCGGCAACCGCCCATCGATAAATCCGCCGTCTGGCTGCGGGAAGAGATCCCGCTGGCGTAGTGAATCAGCACCGGGATTTTGACGTCGATACGAATGGTTTTGCGCGTCTGGCGCGTTTCACGGGCGACGGCAATCGCCGCCAGCAGGAAGATCAGGCTGTAAAGTCCCCAACCGACGTTGAGCGCGATAACGCTGGGATCGACGCCGTAGTAGTCGTGGGCACACGCGCGAACGATACCGGCGATGACGCCGATAGCCAGCAAAATGGCGATCACCAGATGCGGACGCACGACCCGGAAATCGAAGTAGCCGACGTTAAGCAGCGCCCCTTTATCCGTCACGTTGAACTTGCCGCGCTTCGGGAAAATCATGGTCACGGCGGTTGGCAATACCAGGTGGAACGCCAGCACCAAATCGTAGATTTCGCCCCAGAAGCTGTAGCGATAGCGTCCGTTCATCCGCGAATTGAGGTAAATCGCCAGGAACAGGTGCGGCAGCGCATAGGCAAACACCAGACCCGCCGACGAGTGAATGATGTTGAGGTTGAACAGCAGATAGGCCAGCGGCGCGGTTAAGAATGCGATGCGCGGCAGCGCGAACTGATAGTAGAGCATGGCGCTGAGGTAGCACAGGCGCTGCTGAATCGTCAGCCCACGGCCTAACAGCGGGTTATCCAGACGGAAAATTTGCGTCATGCCGCGTGCCCAGCGGGTTCGCTGGATGACGTGCAGCACCAGACGTTCGGTAGCAAGACCGGCGGCCAGGGGGATATCAAGAAAGGCGGATTTCCAGCCGAGACGCTGCATTTTCAACGCAGTGTGCGCATCTTCGGTGACGGTTTCCACGGCGAAGCCGCCAATCTCTTCCAATGCGCTACGGCGGATAACCGCACAGGAGCCGCAGAAGAACGTGGCGTTCCAGTTGTCGTTACCCTGCTGGATTGGGCCGTAGAACAGCGTCCCTTCATTCGGGATATTGCGCCCGACGGAGAGGTTACGTTCGAACGGATCCGGCGAATAGAAATAGTGCGGCGTTTGCACCAGTGCCAGCTTGGGATCTTTCAGGAACCCGCCCACGGTAGCTTGCAGGAAAATACGCGTGGCAACGTGGTCACAGTCAAACACCGTGATAAGCTCACCCTGCGTCAGTTTCATCGCATGGTTCAGGTTGCCCGCTTTCGCGTGGGAGTTGTCGTTACGGGTGATATAACCCACGCCAACGTCTGCCGCGAAGACGGCAAACTCGCGGCGCTTCCCGTCATCGAGCAGGTAAATCTTCATTTTGTCGCGCGGGTAATCGATACACTGCGCAGCCAGCACCGTATCACGCACCACGTCCAGCGATTCGTTATAGGTTGGGATGTAGACGTCAACCGTTGGCCATTTCGACATATCGTCGGGTAGCGGGACAATTTCACGCTTCAGCGGCCAGATGGTTTGCAGATAGTTGAGCAGCAAGAGCACCCAGACGTAGACTTCCGCCAGAAATAACCCCATCCCGAGTATTGTTTCAATCTCAGAATTAAAATGCAGGGTTTGCGTGAGGCGGAAATACATATAGCGGGTCGACATCAATAATGACATCACCACCATAATTACAGAAATACTGCGTCTTTTGCTAAAGCCCATTAAAAACAGAAGGCCGATACTGATAAAGCCGAAGATATATTGTTTCTGGCTGTCCATCGGCGTGATGATGATGAGCAAGGCAACAGGAATCATTGCTAAGGCCAGCAAAATAAATAGAAACTTTTTCATAGGTTGCTCTGCCTGAGTTTAAAACCCGGAATGACGCGGAAGGGTGTGAACAGTGCCGTCACCTACTTTCACTCCAAGAATACCCGCGACTTTTTTGGCAATAAGCTCAATGTCGAAGGCCGCGGCGGATGCCGGACTGAAGTCAAATACGGACTGTTGGGAGGCATTGGCTTCGCCAACGCTTTCGTCGCGGTGTACAACGCCCAGCAATTTGTCGCCAAGTTTATTTTCAACAAAGGCGGTGACATCACGACTAATCTGTCGGCGGTTGTCGCTTTGATTGAGGATAAAATAGTGCCCGGCTTTGTGATTGAGCGCGCCGCCCGTCAGGCGTTGATTTTCAATTTGCGGCAACAGGGAGAGTGAAGCGGTATCTGCCATCAGCGTAATCAAGTGCAGATCCGCCAGGCGTGACATCGCTTTTAAGGCTGGCGACGGTCCCGGTGGGAAATCGGCAATAATAATCAGCCCAGGATAATTCAAAAGGGTGCTTAAACCGCGCGTGAGGAAATGCTCATCATGTGTGAGTCGTTCTTCAAACGCCATGCGTTGCGGTTCGGTGGCATCGCCGTACGGCAACACAAATAAGTTTCCACCGGCTGTGAGCACAAACTGGCTCCAGTCGGAGGATTCTGCTGCTCTGGCAACGTAGCCACGGGTGTCAGAAAGCGGCACACCAAAATGCAGGCGTAACGCATTTTGCACATCGAAATCCAGCGCTAAAACCTTACTTCCCGAGCGCGCGAGCGCATAAGCCAGATTTGCGGTCATGGTCGTCTTACCCACGCCGCCTTTTGGCGAACAAATGCAAACTAACGGCATGTGGCGATCCTTTCCAGCAGGGAATTCAGGGGCTGATTTTTTTCAGCGGTAGGCGTCGGGGTGTTCGTCGCAGGCGCAAACAGACGCGAGAAATTCACCTCAGCCGGAGCAGGCGCAGGCATAACGGCACGAACCGATTCGAGTGCAGGTGCAGGTGCTACAGAGAGTGTGTCAGGCACTGCGGCAAGCTGCTCGGCAACGTCATTTAATATCGAAGGGGCATCATGAGACACCGTCTCAATCGCAACCCTGTCGGGCACGAAGGCAGCATCCGTCAGTGCAAATGCTTCAGGCGTGACGGGTTGCGGAATGGGTAAAGAGACGTGTCCCCCAACTGCAAGGGCATTTGTTTCCGTTGCTGGAAGAAGTTGATTAAGAATGGCCCAACTTCCTTGCTCGCTCCCCTGAGTTTGTCCTGAGAAGTCTTTAAAATCGAGCGCCTGATTGCGCGTTTTGTCCTTAAATCGCTGCAAATCATCATAGTGATTCATAGTTATACTCATGATTTACAAATACATAATGTACACACCACAGTTTGACTCACGTGGCCATTTACGATCGACAGACGAGTTTTATTCAGGTGTAGGTGTACAGTGACGTTGCAGAGTTAACTGAACGTTTATTATGGGCATGCTTAAATTATGGTTTTAATGCCGGAGTGTTTATTTACGACTTAACAGTAAACATCGACTCGACACATGCTAACTGTTTTTGAACGAAAAAAACACGGTGTTCTCATTAACTTAACTAAAGGTAATTTACAGATTTAAAATTCAAAGAATAAGTTAAAAGCCAGATTTAAATATCGACTAAAAATGGTTAAATAGATTTTATATCTACTTAACGTGATTCATGTTTTAATAAAAAGTTACCCTGAGAAATATTTAGAAATACTTTTTCGCCGTTAATTTTTGCCGATTTTCGTTAACTCCTTATTCTTACTAATATTCTTTCAAGGCCTACTACTTTAGGGGGGGTATAATATACACACGCGCAAAAAAGGGAGCCATTGGCTCCCTTAGGTTATTCTGCGCTTCGCAGTGAGATTTCGCCACCCACCCACGGCTTTAAAATACCCTCCTGTTCAAGCAAGAGAGCACCTTGAGCATCGATGCCACGTGAAGTGCCAAAGATTTCCTTATCACCGATAATCAGCTTCACCGGGCGATGAATAAAATTATCCAGTTTTTCCCAACGACCCAGGAACGGCGAAAGCCCTTCTTGCTCAAAAAGCGTTAATGATTGACGTAATTCTTTAATTAGACGCACAGCAAGAATATTACGATCAATAGTCACGCCCGCTTCCTGGAGCGTTATCCAACCCTGATTGACGACGTCCGCCTGCACGTTGCGCATGACCATATTGAGACCGGCACCGATCACGATCTGTGCTGCATCGCCGGTTTTCCCCGTCATTTCGACCAAAATGCCTGCAAGTTTCCGATCGTTCAGATAAAGATCGTTAGGCCATTTTACACGTACTTTATCCGCGCCCAGACTGTGCAATACTTCGGCAATCACGATGCCGATCACCAGGCTTAAACCGATGGCGGCAGCCGGACCTTGTTCAAGACGCCAGAACATGGAGAGATAAAGATTTGCGCCAAACGGTGAGAACCACTTACGTCCCCGACGTCCCCGACCCGCCTGCTGATATTCAGCGACGCAGCTATCACCAGAGTTCAGTTCATTAATTCGGTCTAACAAATACTGATTTGTGGAGTCGATAACCGGCAGTACGGTCACTTTTCCCTGCTTCAACTGGCTGCGAATGACATTTTCATCCAATAGCTGAATAGGTTCCGGCAAACTATAGCCTTTGCCGGGTACAGTGAAAACATCAACGCCCCAGTCGCGCAGGGTCTGAATGTGCTTATTGATTGCCGCACGACTCATGCCCAAGCGTTCGCCCAGTTGCTCACCCGAGTGGAATTCACCATCAGCAAGAATGCTAATCAGCGTTAATGGAACGGTATTATCTCTCACGCAATCGTCTCCACGGCATTCACTTCACCCGTAGGCCCGATAAAACGGACCTCTGGCTCAAGCCAAACACCGAATTTATCGCCAACACATTGACGAACATAATGGGCCAGAGCGACGACATCTTCGCTGGTCGCATTATTTTCATTGATCAGCACCAGAGCCTGCTGACGATGCACCGCTGCCCCCCCTTTTACCGAACCCTTGAGCTGACACCGATCGATAAGCCATCCAGCAGCCAGTTTCACCCCTCCGTCTGCCTGCGGGTAATGCGGTACGTTGGGCCATTCTGCGAGCAACGTTTTTGCCGATTCGCCGCTAATAACGGGGTTTTTGAAGAAACTACCGGCATTTCCATTCACTTTAGGATCGGGAAGTTTCGTCATCCGCATATGACATACAGCGTCGAAAACTTCACGCGCAGTGACTTTTGTCGGATCAAGACGGGTTAAATCACCGTAGGTTAATACAGGCTGCCAGCGTTTTGCGAGGCGCAAACCCACGGACACGATGACATAGCGATCCTGATACTCATGCTTGAAAATACTGTCTCGATAACCAAAATGGCACTGTTCTGCGGTCAGGCGGCTCGCTTTTCCAGTCGCCAATTCGATGCAGTCGACATAGTCACAAACATGTTTAAGTTCAATGCCATAAGCACCAATATTCTGAATGGGGGAAGAGCCTACGCAGCCAGGAATCAGCGCCAGGTTTTCCAGCCCTGCCATCCCTTTTTCAAGGGTGAATTGCACCAGTTTATGCCAGTTTTCCCCCGCGCCTACATGCAGGTGCCAGCTCTCATCCGTTTCGCTAATCTCAATACCCATAATGCGGTTAATAATGACTGTACCGGCAAAATCATCAAGAAAAAGGACGTTACTTCCTTCACCCAGGATCAGAACAGGTTGATTATTTTCATTCGCCGTGTTCCACGCATCAAGAAGTTGGTGAGTATTATCGGCACGTACAATGTTATCGGCAATTCTTTGAATACCAAAGGTATTCCAGGGCTTAAGGTTATGATTCATAGACGCTATCCTGATGCAATTTCTGCGATAGTTTACCGTATATGTGAGTCGATTGGGGATTAGTTTGGTAGGAGGGAGTCTGGGATCTTACATAATGTCACAAGCAAAAAACCCCGGGCCTTGCGGACCGGGGTTCTTCTTTATTGATGCCTGGCAGTTCCCTACTCTCACATGGGGAGACCCCACACTACCATCGGCGCTACGGCGTTTCACTTCTGAGTTCGG
>Ga0308165_1000585_pt1 | contig 63355 bp, 58 predicted proteins | sample PhyWR2_FD_201032 | JGI IMG/M metagenome (GOLD analysis project Ga0308165, IMG submission 201032) | Phyllosphere microbial communities from UC Gill Tract Community Farm, Albany, California, United States - DLSLW.R2 | ecosystem: Host-associated > Plants > Phyllosphere > Unclassified | place: USA... | reverse complement strand
TGCGCATCACCAGCGGCTCTGGTGGACGCTGCTTGGTGATCACCGGCCAGGCGTCTTCCCATAGCGCCAGGATGCGCGCTTGGGGGAAGTGGTAGCCGACTTTGTTGTAGACCGCGTCAAACTGGATATTGGCCGCCTTGTAGATACGTGGACGGTCGGCGGTGTAGGTGGAGGAACCGGTAAATGTCATGCCGTCGACCCGCTCGCCGCTGGCGAACTCACCGGTGCCGGCGCTGCTGGTCAGGCGCTTCTGCCGGTCATCCATGCACGGCTCGTAATACGGCGCACCGGCTATCGGCAAGGCACCGTTGGTGCGGAAGTTACGCGGCACGATCTGGTTGCCGGGCAGCAGGGCAAAGCTTGGGTGTTCCTTTTTCGCATGGAAGGCCATGGCCGCCTGTTCGACTTCGGTGCCCTCTTCCGGCAGGTACAGCGGCTTGGCGCGTTTCACTTCCTTGGAAAAATCCAGCGAAGTGGTCACCGTCAGGGCTTCACCACCGGCGGAGAAACCGTCCAGGGAATGACGCCCCAGGCCACCGTCCCAACCGCCGGACTGGTTCGGGTCGAGGTTCGCCCATAGGGCTTTGCCTGTGGCTTTCAGGCTTTGAGCCGTGGCCGCGTCGAGCATGTCCAGCGGTGGGGTCGGTGGACGTTGGCCAACCGAACTTTCCATGCCGCCGATCCAGAAGGGATAGCCAGGGTTTTTCAGCGTGCCGTCAGCGTTGCGGTTGGCTTCGCTGCGGTCAACCAGGGCCAGGGAACCGATGGCCTGGGCGCCACCACCGTGGTGTTGGCCGTCGCCATCGCCTTGGTCCTCATGTTCATCATCGTCGTCATGGCCGGCGACCAGGGTTTCGCTGATTTTGGGCACCACCGCGACCTTGCCGGGCATCGGTGGCATCGCTTTGCCGGGCAGCGGTACCACGGCCGGGATCGGCGTGCCGGCGATGATCTCGCCATCGGGCAAGGCCCGCGCCCCCGCAGCCGGTTTGCCCTGGCGCAATGCGTAGGGTTCGCTGTGGTAGCCGTCGTTACCTTGTTGCGAAACTTCGAGTTGGGTGCCTTCTTCGAACACATCATGCACCCGCCACATGGCCCACATGCCTTGGGCGAAGTGCGGGTAGAAGTGGCAGTGATAGATCGCGTCGCCCGCTACCCGGTTGCGGTTGCCCGAGCCGCCGTTGGCGATTTCATAGGTGTAGCCGGCCCCTGGGCCGATGCCCTGGGCGTCGACGTAATCGGAGTTATCGTCATTGGGGTTGAACAGCCACTGGTGCCCGTGCAGGTGGAAGATGTGCTGCTCGTGGCCGTTGTGGGTGTTGCGGAATTTGACGAAGTCACCGATGTAACTGTGGTTGACGTTGGAAGGCTCCGACGGATACAGCGCCATGGTCGCCTTGACCCCGACCTGGTCGGCGCGCGGCGTCTGGCCGGGCGTGATGCCTTCCAGGCCGGCGTTGGCCGGAACGTCCACCAGCATCGCCACATCACCGACGGTGTGGGAGCTGAGGAAGAATTCTTCATAAGCGCAGGACAGGCAATCGTGCATCGGCCCCACGCCCAGACGGTTGGCGACCACTTCGGCCCCCATGCCGCCAGAGCCGTAGTTGATCATGAACGAATCGCGGGTCGGCTCCAGCACGTGGGCCATCACCGGATCCGCCCAGTAAGCGGGGAACGCCTGGGTCGCCGCCGTTTCATCCTGGAACTGCGAGGCGAAATCACGGAACGGCTCAAGGCGATTGGGCAGCGCCGGGTTACGTTTACCGACTGACTCCAGCGCGTAGGTGGCGGGCAGGAAACTGCCGTCGGCATTACTGCCCATGACAATGGCGTCGCTTTCGCTGGAGATGATTTCGTTGCCATCGACCATGTTGATGATCGGCGAGCCGGCCTTGCCTTCACGTATCCATGGCTCGCGTTGCGGGTAGCGGGCCTGATAATCGACTATCGGCTGCCCGGCTGGCGTGCGGCCAGTGCTGGCCAGGCGCATTTCTTCCTCGGTGATCGTGTTGCGGTAGCTGCGACCACCCTTGGGCACCACTGCAACCTGGCCGAACAGGCCGTTGGCGACGTTGCCGGCCGCACCTTCGCCACCGAAGGTCGCGCCACGGCTGCTGACGGCGAACACCCCTTCACGCTCGGCGTAAAGAGTGTAGGAACGGCTGGCACCTGGGGGGATCAGGGTGTTGGCGTTGCGTCCGGTGAACGACGAGATGTCGTCGACGCTGTTCACCGCTTGCAGGCCGTTGACCTGAAAACCGACGTGACGGTCGGCGACCTGCTCGTCGACCTTGAAGGGGTCGAGGTTGCCGACTGCGACGCCCCCTTCCTCCTCGCCTTCTTGTGCGCCATCCTCATGGGAACCGGGGTTGGCCTGATAAGCCAACAGGTTCTGCAGATTGACGGTCAGGCAGTCGCCTGCCGCCACGCGCAACACCAGCGGCCGCGGACGCTTGTCCGGCCGCAGCGTCACCTTGCCCGGCACCGCCGCGCCGCCCTGGGCCAACGACACTTCGTTATCGTCGACCACATCGCGGCGCAGGGCGTAGATCATGCCGTTGACGTTCTGGGCGCCGAGGCGGTTGAACATGAGCGGTTGATCCAGCGCCACGACGTTCGCCACCAGATTGCGTTCGCAGCGTGCAGCGGCTTGGGCGAGTTCGACGCCGAACAGCGGCGCAAGAAACAGCAATAGGTTTACCAGGTGATGAGCGTGGGGGATACCGGTCATGATCACGGTCCTCGCTGTGGGGTTTCACAGGGAATGGTTCTCGACAAATCCCTTTGAGCAATCCGCATGCCATAAATATTTTTGTTATTTTTCAGTCTGTTGCGATAACGACTTGATAAGTGGGGGGAAATCCCCCACCCATTTCCCCCACATTTCGGGTGGATGGCAGATTGCTCCGAGTGATCCACTGTGGGAGCGGGCTTGCCCGCGATGGCGGAGTGTCAGGCAACAAATGATGGGCAGATCCAACGCTATCGCGGGCAAGCCCGCTCCCACAGGAGACGGGGTGTGTTTGGGGATCAGGGGCTTATGCCCCAGAACTGGGGCACCCCCGGTTTACAACGGCGCATCCGCCGCCAGCCCCTGCAAACGGCGGTACTGGCGCAGCACACTGGGGACATAACGCTGGGTTTCGGCGAACGGTGGTATCACCCCTCCCCGGCTCAGCACCGCTTGCGGCCCGGCGTTGTAGGCGGCCACGGCGAGGGCGATGTCATTGTCGAACAGGGTCAGCAGGCGCTTGAGGTATTTGGTCCCGCCCTGGATGTTGGCCTGGGGATCGTAGACGTTGCTCACGCCCATCTCCCGCGCGGTGTCGGGCATCAACTGCATCAAGCCTCCCGCCCCCTTCGCCGACCGTGCGCTGGGGTCGTAGGCGGACTCAGCCTGGATCACCGCATGAACCAGCGCCGCCGGCAAATGATTGGCCGTGGCCGCCGCCGACACCCACTCGGCATAGGGCTGTCGGGCAATCATCTGCGGTTGCTGATCGAGGCTGACCAGCGAGGACGATGGCTCGCGAATCACCCGTTCGTAGGTCCGACCCGGGCGGTGGACGTTGGACAGAACGTAGCTGCCCTTGGCGTCCACGGAAACGAAGACATCGGCCTGGGCGGCACCTGCCAGCAGCACACAGCCGAGCAATCCCGCGGTGAGTGTTTTCATTATTCTTCTCCCCTGACCGACCCCGAAAAATGGGGGTAATGCCCCAATGGCCGGTGGTAAATCAGGCATACGCAAGCACTGTGCCGATTGCGTGGAGGCCCGTGAATCAAGGGTTGCGCGAGGATGTCCGGGGGTGAGCATGGCAATTGCATGAGGGGCTGTGGCGACCCTTCTGCCGACTCTGTGAGGTCATCATGAAACAGCCACTGTGTTTCGCCCCGCGTTCAACGCGAACTCAACGCGGGTTCACCCTGCTCGAATTGTTGGTGGTGCTGGTGGTGCTCGGGTTGTTGGCCGGCATCGTCGCACCCAAATATTTCGCCCAGCTCGGCCGCTCCGAAGTGAAAGTGGCCAAGGCGCAGATCGAAGGTTTGGGCAAAGCCCTGGACCTTTACCGCCTGGAGGTTGGCCACTACCCGTCGACCGAACAGGGTTTGCAGGCGCTGGTGACCGCGCCCAGCGACGAAACCCGCTGGACCGGCCCGTACTTGCAGAAAAAACTGCCCATGGACCCGTGGGGCCGCAGCTACACCTACCGCTACCCCGGTGAAAACGCCGAATACGACCTGTTGTCCATGGGCAAGGACGGGCAGCCCGGTGGTGACGGCGAAAACGCCGAAATCACCAGTTGGCAGTGACCGGAGGTGCGCATGCGTTTCCATCTCAAGGCGGTGGGCAAGGCTGGCGTGGTGTCGATGAGCATCGAGGCCCAGGGTGACAGCGAAGCGCGACGCATGGTCGAAGACCAGGGCCTGCGGGTAGTCAGCCTGCACGCCGAGCGCCACTGGCGGGCGTTGCGCCTGCAAAAGCGCGAAGCGTTCAATCTGGTGCTGTTCAGCCAGGAACTGACCACCCTGCTCAATGCCGGCCTGCCGTTGATCGATGCATTGGAGAGCCTCGCGGAAAAGGAAAGTGCGCCGCAGGCCCGCAAGACCCTGAGTGAACTGGTACGCCTGCTGTATGAAGGCAAATCGTTCTCCCAGGCCTTGGGGCAGTTGTCGGCGGTGTTCCCGCCGCTGTACGTGGCGCTGGTGCAATCGAGCGAAAAGACCGGCGCCGTCGGCGAGGCTCTGGGGCGTTATGTCAGCTATCGCCAACGCATGGACGAGGTGCGGCAGAAGATCGTCAGCGCGTCGATCTACCCGCTGTTGTTGCTGGTGGTGGGCGGTGGCGTGGTGCTGTTCCTGATGGGCTATGTGGTGCCGCGCTTCAGCCTGGTATTCGAGGGCCTGGGCTCGGACCTGCCGTGGCTGTCGCAGATCCTGATGAGCAGTGGCATGTTCCTCCATGCGCATCAAATGGAGTTCTTCGGTGGCCTTGCGGCGATCATTGGCACCCTCACCTTCCTGCAACGACAACCGACCTTTCGTCGGGGCGTGGACCGTTTGATCGAAAAACTGCCGGCAGTCCATCAGCGCATCGTCATGTACGAACTGGCGCGTTTTTATCGCTCGCTGGGGATTTTGCTGCAGGGCGGCATCCCGCTCGTCACGGCCATGGGCATGGTTCGCAACCTGCTCACTGTCGCCTCCCGCACGCGCCTGGATCAGGCCTGCGAACGGGTGCGTGAGGGCCAGTCGCTTTCAGCCGCGCTGGAGCTCAACCAACTGGTCACGCCGGTCTCGCTGCGCCTGCTGCGGGCCGGCGAGCAGTCCGGGAACCTGGGGCAGATGATGGAGCGCAGCGCCGATTTCTACGACGAGGAAATCAGCCGATGGATCGAGTGGTTCGTGCGGTTGTTCGAGCCTCTGCTGATGACGTTCATCGGACTGTTGATCGGAGTCATCGTGATCCTGATGTACATGCCGATCTTCGAATTGGCCTCAAGCATTCACTGACCCTGCGAATAAATACGCAGGGTGAGGTGTTCACCCATTGAATCAAGCAGCACAGACGTTCAAACCCGAAACAGAAAACGGAGAACGACATGCATATCAACAGACTCTTGTTGGCAGTAGCGATTGGCGCGGTCTTGTCGGCGTCTACCGTGTTGATCCCGGACAGCCTGTCCAGCGTATCCAGCGCACAGGCCAAGGATGGCGGAAGTGGTGGCGGCGGTGGCGGCGGCCATGGAGGTGGCGGAGGATCCGGTGGTGGTGGCGGAGGTGGATCTGGCGGCGGTGGCGGTGGAAATGGAGGCGGTGGCGGCAGTGGCGGCAGTGGCGGCGGCGGTGGCAGTCACGGCGGTGATCATGGCAGCGGCAACAGCGGCAGCAGCCATGGTGGCGACCACAGTGGCAATAGCGGCAGAGGCAACGATTCGGGGCATTCCGGCAACACGGCCTCATCGGGTCGCAGTGGCACCCACTCCGAGCCCGGTGATGATCATGGCGTTCATCGCTCAGGGGAAATCGGCGATGACCACGGTGTACATCGCTCCGGCGAGATCGGCGACGACCACGGCGTACACGTCGGTGGCGAGCCGGGTGATGACAAACGGTCCTGACCGAGAGTGATCCAACAACACCCATAGACCTTGTGAGTTACACAACCTGTGGGAGCGGGCTTGCTCGCGATGGGGCCGTGCCAGTCGATAGAGAAGTCGCCTGACACACCGCAATCGCGGGCAAGCCCGCTCCCACAGAGGCCGAGTGAACCCTACAGGCCTCCCTCCACCCCATCCAACCGCTCCCGCAAAAACTCGATCAGCGCCTGCACCGGGCGCGAACTCTGGCGATGCTGCGGGTAAACTGCCGACAACACGAGCGGCTCGGGCTGATAGTCCTCCAGCACCGGCACCAACCGTTCATCCTTCAACGCCGCCCCGACGATAAACGTCGGCAAATAAGTAATCCCCATCCCGGCCAAGGCGGCGTCTCTGAGCAATTCACCGTTGTTGACGCGCATGCGCCCGGCGACATTGACCGTCAGCGGTTTACCCGGTCCGGCAAAGCGCCATTGCACCTGGCGGCCGTGGCCGTAGGGCAGGCAGTCGTGGTTGTGCAAGTCCTCGGGCTTGAGTGGCGTACCGCGCTCGGCCAGGTAGGCGGGGCTTGCACAGTACACCCGCTGGATGACGGCAATGCGCCGGGCAATCAGCGTCGAGTCTTCGAGCACGCCGATACGCAACGCCAGGTCATACCCCTCGCCCAGCAGATCCACCGGCCGGTCACTCAAGTCCACGTCAACCGTGACATCGCGATAGCGCTGCAAAAACAGCGGCAGCAGGCAACCCAAATGCGCCACGGCAAACGACAGCGGCGCACTCAAGCGGATGCTGCCGCGCGGCTCGGTCGTCTGGCCCGCAATGCCCTGCTCCACCTGCTCGACCTCACCGAGCAAGCGCATGGCCGACTCGTAATAACTGTGGCCCAAAGGCGTCACGTCCAGTCGCCGCGTCGAGCGGTTGAGCAGGCGCACGCCCAGGCGCTCTTCGAGCTGCATCAGGCGTCGGCTGACGAACTGTTTGGACAGGCCCAATTGATCGGCCGCCGCCGTGAAGCTTCCGGAGTCCATGACCTGGCAAAAAATACGCATGTCTTCGAACGGGTTCATTGTCACTCTCTGGTTGACAGTTAAACGCTTTATAGCCGCTTTTTCCTTTTGCGGCGACTTATTAATCTGTGTCCACGGTGTTGCTGAGGCCTGAACCGCAGAGCCAGCAGCCCTGACCCTCAGGTAACGAACTTCTAATTAATCAAAAAGGAATTGCCCCATGAACATCATCAAAAAAACCCTGACCGCTTCCCTCCTCTCCCTCGCTGTCGGCAATGCGTTCGCCGCAGGCAGCCCAGGTGTCGAACACAACACCCAGGCCTTCCTCGAAGCCCTCGCTGCCGGTGGTGGCAAGCCGCTCGAGCAACTGAGCCCGAAAGACGCCCGTGCGGTGCTGACCGGTGCGCAGAACTCGGTGAAAGTGGACCTGTCGGGTGTTGAAGTCAGCGACCGTGCGATCAAGGTCGACGGCCAGACCATCGACCTGAAAATCGTGCGCCCGGCCAAGGTCAAGGGCGAGTTGCCGGTGTTCATGTTCTTCCACGGTGGCGGCTGGGTGCTGGGCGACTACCCGACTCACCAGCGCCTGATCCATGACCTGGTGGTCGGCTCCGGTGCCGTCGCGGTGTACGTCAACTACACGCCATCGCCAGAAGCCCAATACCCGACCGCGATCAATCAGGCGTATGCGGCGACCCGCTGGGTGGCCGAACACGGCAAGGAGATCGGTGTCGACGGTAAACGCCTGGCAGTGGCCGGCAACAGCGTCGGCGGCAACATGGCGGCAGTCGTGGCCTTGATGGCCAAGGAACAGAAAGCCCCGGCCCTGCGCTTCCAGTTACTGATGTGGCCCGTGACCGATGCACAGTTCGAAACCGGTTCGTACCAGCAATTTGCCGAAGGCCACTTCCTGACCAAAGGCATGATGAAATGGTTCTGGGACAACTACACCACCAACAAGGCCGAGCGTGCGCAGATCCATGCCTCGCCGTTGCAGGCCAGCGCCGAACAGCTCAAGGGCTTGCCCGCCGCGCTGGTGCAGACCGCTGAGTTCGACGTGTTGCGTGACGAAGGCGAAGCCTACGCCCGCCATCTGGATGCGGCCGGTGTGCCGGTCACCGCAGTGCGCTACAACGGCATGATCCACGACTTCGGCCTGCTCAATCCGCTGAGCCAGATTCCGGAAGTGAAAGCGGCGGTGCGCCAGGCAGCGTTGGAGCTCAAAGAACACCTGAAGTAAATCCGCCAATCTCCCTCTGTAGGAGCGAGCAAGCTCGCGATGGACGTGAACGATGACGCGGGCTGTCTGAATGCCCGCGGTGTCTGGGCGTCCATCGCGAGCATTCGAGCGTCGACCGGCTGCTCCTACAGGGTTCCGGTTCCTGTCCCTGCCTTGCGGAGCGTCCCCATGTCCTTCCTCACCAACCACCTGCTGACCCTCAGCGCCCTGCTCCTGCTCATCGACACCGTGCTCTGGCACCTCGCGCCTTTCAAGCATCGCGTGACGCGGGTGGCGGTGCGCCTGGTGCTGTTCATGTTGTTCAGCGCGATCAGCATCAATGCCGGCGTCAATCCTTTGCAGGCGCCGTTGTTCGCTGATGATCGTGTGGCGCAACTGGGCGCTACCGCATTGGGAATTCTCTGGTGGTTGTACGCCGCACGGGTATTGACCGAAGTCATCGGCCTGGTGCTGATGCGCCGCATCGGGCATAGCGGGCGCTTGCTGCAGGACGTGATCGGGGCGCTGGTGTTTCTCGCCGCGATCGTCGCCGCTGCCGGTTATGTGCTGGAGCTGCCGGTCAAGGGTTTGTTGGCGACTTCCGGGATCGTGGCAATCGTCGTCGGTCTTGCGCTGCAAAGCACCTTGAGCGACGTGTTTTCCGGCATCGTGCTCAACACCACCAAGCCCTATCAGGTCGATGACTGGGTCGTCATCGACGGTGTGGAGGGCAAGGTGGTCGACATCGACTGGCGCGCCACGCACCTGCTGACCGGCGCCGGCACGACCGCCGTCGTTCCGAACTCGGTGGCGGCCAAGGCGAAGATCGTCAACCTGAGCCGGCCAAACAACATGTTCGGCGTGTCGATCAGCATCCAGGTACCCAACAACATTCGTCCACGCAGGGTTCTGGATGCCCTGGAGCGCACGCTGCGCGGCAGCAGCCGTTTGCTGGCCAATCCGGCACCAAAAGCCGTGCTCAAGGAAGCTGGCGAAACCATGTCCGAATACGTGATCAGCGGTTTTATCGCCGAGCTGGGCAACAAAAGCGAAGTGCGCAATCAACTGTTCGACCTGGCGCATCGGCACCTTGAGGCCGCCGGTATTTCCCGCAGGCTCGATGGCGTGATCGAACCGGCGACTCGCGCACGGGCGCTGCTGGATGAAGTGAAAATCTTCCGTTCGCTGAGCGACGACGAACGCGACCAGATGGCCCAGTCCATGGTGGCGCAACAATACGCGGCTGGCCAGGTGGTCTTGGGACTGGACGAAATACCGAACAGCCTGATGGTGATCGCCACCGGTGTGGTCAGTGCAACCGTGCCGGACGGCAACGCAGACACCGAAGCCGGGCGCATGGGCCCCAGTGAAGTGATGGGTGAACAAAGCATCCTCGGCGACACCCCTTCCCAGGCTACCTTCACCACCCTGACCTCGTGCGTCATCTACCGCATCGACAAGGCGCTGGTGCGCAGTGCCATGGAGCAACGCGTGGAAGTGGGCCGGGCATTGAATAAGTTGCAGGCGGTGCGCACGCAGAACAGCCGATTGGCATTGATGACCAAGCCGGTGCCGATCAAAAAGGGTGGGTTTTTGAGTTGGATGCAGAAGCGTTGAATGCATGAAGATCAAAATGTGGGAGCGGGCTTGCTCCCACAAAGTTATTGCGGGGTTATTTCGCGGCCAGTGCCGAGTAGCTGTTCATCAGGTTGCGGTAGTTAGGGATGCGCTGCGACAGCAGGTTGGCCAGGCCTTCCATGTCGTTGCGCCAGTCGCCCTGCAGCTCGCAAGCGACCGAGAACCAGTTCATCAGGTGTGCACCGGCCGCTGTCATGCGCGCCCAGGCCGCTTGCTGCACGGTTTCGTTGAAGGTGCCGGAAGCGTCGGTTACCACGAACACTTCAAAGCCTTCAGCCAGCGCCGACAGGGTTGGGAACGCTACGCACACGTCGGTGACCACACCGGCGATGATCAGTTGCTTGCGGCCAGTGGCCTTGATCGCCTTGACGAAGTCTTCGTTGTCCCAGGCGTTGATCTGGCCAGGACGGGCGATGTACGGCGCGTCCGGGAACAGCTCCTTGAGTTCAGGCACCATCGGGCCGTTCGGACCGTTTTCGAAGCTGGTGGTGAGGATGGTCGGCAGTTTGAAGAACTTGGCCAGGTCACCCAGGGCCAGGACGTTGTTCTTGAACTCGTTTGGCGAGAAATCCTGCACCAGCGAGATCAGGCCGGTCTGGTGATCGACCAGCAGGACAACCGCATCGTCTTTGTTCAGGCGTGTGTACGGAACGTTGCTCATGTGAAGCTCCTCGATGGATGGGTGTTACACGAGCGTCGGCACGCAAAGCCAACGCATTTTCTTTTGGTTAAAACGCAAAGCACGAGCAGCCGAAGGCGCCCCAGAAGCCGGCAAAATCACTGACCGGCACGCTCGACATCCGCGCCCTGTCATGGCTGTGGGCATGCACGCCACACGGACCGCTGCAATGGTGAACCTGGGCCTGCATCGGCGCGTTCTGGCGCCAGTGACCCGGCACCTTCGCCACCGGCGACCAGTCCGGGAGCACCGGCACACTGGCTGGCCCGAGTTTTTCGAAATCGCCAGCGGCGTAGACCACTTTGCCGCCGACCACGGTCAGCACCGACTCGATCCACTTGATCGCTTCTTCCTCGACGCTGAAGAAGTCCGCGCTCAGGGCCGCTACGTCAGCGAGTTGGCCGACCTTGATCATGCCTTTCTTGCCTTGCTCGGAAGAGAACCAGGCGCTGCCATGGGTGAACAGTTCCAGCGCGGTCTGGCGCGACAGCCCTTCGGCGTGCAGTTCCAGGCCACCGACGGTGCGGCCGCTGACCATCCAGTACAACGAGGTCCAGGGGTTGTAGCTGGAAACGCGAGTGGCGTCGGTGCCGGCGCCCACCGGTACGCCTTCGGCGAGCATGCGCTTGATCGGCGGTGTCGCTTCTGCAGCCTTGGCGCCATAACGCTCGACGAAATACTCGCCCTGGAACGCCATGCGGTCCTGAATGGCGATACCGCCGCCCAGCGCTCTCACCCGCTCGATGTTGTGCGGGGTGATGGTTTCGGCGTGGTCGAAGAACCACGGCAAACCATTGAACGGAATGTCGCGGTTAACCTTCTCGAACACGTCGAGCATGCGGCTGATGGATTCGTTGTAGGTGGCGTGCAGGCGGAACGGCCAGCGCTGCTCGACCAGGTGGCGAACCACCGGCTCCAATTCGTCTTCCATGGTTTGCGGCAGATCCGGGCGCGGCTCCAGGAAGTCCTCGAAGTCCGCTGCCGAGAACACCAGCATCTCGCCGGCGCCGTTGTGGCGCAGGTAATCATCGCCCTGGTGCAGGGTCACGCTGCTGGTCCAGTTCTTGAAGTCAGTCAGCTCTTCCTTGGGCTTCTGGGTGAACAGGTTGTAGGCGATACGCACGGTCAGTTGCTGGTCTTTGGCCAACTGCTCGATCACCTGGTAATCGTCCGGGTAGTTCTGGAAACCGCCGCCAGCGTCGATGGCGCTGGTCAGGCCCAGGCGGTTGAGCTCACGCATGAACTGGCGAGTGGAGTTGACTTGATATTCCAGCGGCAGCTTCGGCCCCTTGGCCAGAGTCGAGTACAGGATCATCGCATTGGGACGCGCCACCAGCATGCCGGTCGGCTCACCGTTGGAGTCACGCACAATCTCGCCACCCGGCGGGTTCGGCGTGTCCTTGGTGTAGCCGGCCACACGCAGGGCTGCACGGTTGAGCAAGGCGCGGTCGTACAGGTGCAGCACGAACACCGGGGTGTCGGGCGCGGCCTGGTTGAGTTCGGCCAGGGTCGGCATGCGTTTTTCGGCAAACTGGAATTCGTTCCAGCCACCGACCACGCGCACCCACTGCGGCGTTGGCGTGCGGTCAGCCTGTTCCTTGAGCATGCGCAGCGCATCGGCCAGCGACGGCACGCCTTCCCAGCGCAGTTCGAGGTTGTAGTTCAAACCGCCACGGATCAAGTGCAGGTGCGAGTCATTGAGGCCGGGAATGACGCAACGGCCCTTGAGGTCGATGACCTGTGTAGCTGAACCACGCAGGGCCATGGCCTCGGCGTCAGTGCCCACGGCGACGAAACGGCCGTCGGTAATGGCGACAGCACTGGCGCGCGGGTTTTCACGGTCAACGGTATGAAATTGACCATTGAGCAGAATCAGATCGGCGTTCATCGCGTTTCCTTGGATGGAGTGGAAGAGGACAACCAGGGGGCGAACAGACGCGTCGCCAGGGGCATGAACAGGTAGCACACCGACACAACGATGGTCAGTGTGATCAGGAACGTGGCGACCACGTAGTTGGACAGCCAGGCATTGAGCTTGAGCAGCGGGCCCCACAGCAGCGGCACCAGCAGGGTATGCGGCAGGATCACAACCAGTGTGACCACCGCCTGCTTCCAGCGTGGTGGCGGTGGTGGTGCGTTATCGGTGGTTGGCGCGAACCAGAACTCATTGACCGGGTTGACCTCGGTCTGGTCGCCATCGGCAAGCATGGGCGCCGCTTCGTTGACCAGTTGCACGCGCTGCGGCGAGTCCAGCCAGCGCTGCATCGCTTCGGTGCTGCTGTAGCGCAGCACGCAGGTAAACAGGTCGAGGCCAGCGTTCTTGCCGCGAATCACGTCCACGCCCAGGTGCCCTTCCTGCTGCCCGGCGATGCTGACGATGTTGCGTAACCAGGCTTCGTAAGGCACCTCAAAACCGGGTTTGATCCGGTGTTTGATGACCAGGGTCACGACTTCGTCGAAACGGTTGGATTCAGGCATAACGTAAAGCTCCGGTGAGGCGGACATTAAGCGCGAGCCGTCCTGGCCCCGCGATCAGGACGCTGCTGAACAGCAGCAACAACAGCCAGCCGAACTGCCCTTCTTCGACGCTCCACTGTGGATGCACCACCAGCAGCGCGATCAACAGGACACACAGAATCGGCAGGCACGCCAGACGCACCAATACCCCGGCGATGATCAGCAGCGGGCACAGGACTTCGGCAAAAATCGCCAGCATCAGGGTGACGTGAGCGCCCAGATGGAAGGGGTCTTCGATCACCTGCAACTGAGCACTGTAGTTAAGCAGCTTGGGCAAACCGTGCACCCACAGCAGGAACAGGCTGGCGCTGACACGCAAAAAAAACAGCCCGATTGCCTGGGCCCGTTCATCCGGTCGCGAAACGTTCATGGGGTACCTGCACGAATGAAAACCATGGGCGCGGGTGCGCCACAACGTGAGGGAATAATGCGGGTACGGGGGAAGGGAAAATTGGATGTACGTGCTTAGTTGCGCGGAGGGTGCCCGCGCGCGCCCTGTAGGAGCGAGCTTGCTCGCGATAGCGGTTTGTCAGACGCGTATACGTTGACTGACATTGCGCAATCGCGAGCAAGCTCGCTCCTACAGGGGAGATGTTGAAGATATCAATCGATCGGCAGCGGCCGCGACATGAACTCGCTGATGCGCGAGCGCAACCAGCGTTCGGCCGGGTCGTTATCGTGCACGCCGCTCCAGGCCATCGACAGTTGTGCGGCGGCAATCGGGAACGGCGGGTCTTCGGCGCGCAACGCGCAGCCCTCGACCAGCGCACACGCCGCATAATCGGGCACGGTGGCGATCATCTCGGTGCCGGCCAGTAACGCACGCAGGCCGCTGAATTGCGGCACGCCGAGCACCACCCGACGACTGCGTCCGATCTTTGCCAGGTCCAGGTCGATGTTGCCGGAGAGGTCGCCGGAGAACGACACCATGGCATGGGGCCGTTCACAATACTCATCCAGGGTCAGCGGCCCTGGCCGTTTGTCGCCGCGCAGAATCTTGCAGGGAATGTCACGCAGTTTCTTGCACTTGGCATTGGCCGGCAGGTCCGTGGTGTAGCTCACCCCCACGGAGATTTCCCCCGAGGCCAGCAAGGCCGGCATCAGCAAAAAATTGGCACGTCGCACGATGACGACGATGCCCGGTGCTTCCTCCTGCAAATGGCGCAGCAACGGTGGAAACAGGCCGAACTCGGCATCATCCGACAGGCCGATGCGGAACACATCGCTGCTGGTCGCCGGATCGAATTCCTTGGCCCGGCTGACTGCGCCCGAGATGACATCCATGGCCGGCTGCAATTCCTTGAGAATCGCCAATGCCCGCGCGGTGGGCTCCATGCCGCGGCCGTTGCGCAACAACAGCGGATCGTCGAACAGATCCCGCAAACGACCGAGCGCCGCGCTCACCGCAGGCTGGCCCATGAACAGTTTTTCGGCGACCCGGGTCAAGTTCTTCTCGAACATCAAGGCTTCGAAAATCACCAGCAGGTTCATGTCGACGCGGCGCAGATCGTTACGGTTCATGGGCAAGGCCTTCCTTTTTTAATGCGTAGGACTCTACGCGATCCCGTGTCTGCACATCGACACAATTAACAACGTTTAACTCGCCTGCCAGAGGCCTGCGACCAAGAATGAAGCTCACCGACACGGACATTTGTTATGGCCCATTCTCAGCAGAACACCGCCTGTATGGCCGTTACGCAAGCGCCGAAGAAAACTGCGGGTGGCCTGACACCCTGGCGTGAAGCCCTGGCCAAGCGACTGATTCTCGAGCGCTTGGGCGAAACCATCGAAGTCAGTGACCTGGCCAGCGCCTGCGCGCTGTCACGCAGTCATTTCTCCCGCGCATTCAAATGCAGCACGGGGCTTTCCCCGCAGGACTGGATCCGTCGGCAGCGCATCAACCGGGCCAAGCAATTGATCCAGGACACCGATCGCAGCCTCACGCAGATCAGCCTCGAATGCGGCTTCTGCGACCAGGCCCATTTCTGCCACATGTTCACTCGCAGCGAAGGCATCAACCCATTTGCCTGGCGCTGCCGTACCCTGCGTGCCCTGCCCCGTCTCGCACCCCAACTGCACGCGCTGTAACGCCGGTGACACCCATGGGGTGTCGCCTCCTCTCTCAAACCTTTGCAAGAAAACCTCGATCAGGCCGGCGCATGGCCCATGCGCTCGGCCAGCCGCGCTACACGTTCGCCCAGGTGCGCGGCAGTGCAGCGGTCCTCGGCCGGGGGCGCCTGTTCGGGAGGTTGTTCGACATTCGATTGCGCCATCGCACCGAGTGAGCTGCCCAGGCGATTCATCTGCCCTTCGAACTGTCCGCTACTGGAGCGTGCGGGCAGCACATCGAGCCCGACCCAGATCATCGAATGCTGGGCGGCAAAGACGGCCATCTGCAACAAGGTGTTGAGCTTGTCCCCGCACAGGCTACCGGAGTTGGTGAAACCCGCCGCGAGCTTGTCGCGCCACGGCTGGGTCAGGTAGAACGCCGAGGTGGCCTCCATGAAAGCCTTGAAGCGCGCCGAGGCGCTGCCCATGTAGGTCGGTGCGCCGAAGATGATGGCGTCGGCGTTGTGCAAAAGGTCCCAGTGCTGGTCGACATCCTCGACGCAAATCAAAAGGCAACTGCTGCCCGGGTGGCGTTCCACCCCCTGGGCCACGGCCTCGGCAATGACGCGGGTGTGCCCGTAGCCGCTGTGATAGACCACAACCACGCTGCTCATTGCGACGTCCTCATGACAAATTGTTCCTTTTGCAACAGGGCCACGGTGCCGGTCGGGTCGCGCCCGATCGATGGACGTTGAAGAGCGAGAGTTTTGGGCGTAGACCGGACGCAGCACGAGTTAAATGTTGTTAATTTTCCCTGGCGCGCCAAAAGCCATGGCATCACCTTATATCCGCATCGCAGCCCGTAAATCCGCAAGCGTAGAGTGGCGCCGGGAGCCCGGTGTCAAAGACCAGCACCGCACGGTCACCCGCACGTGCATTGCGCTGCGGCAAAAACCTGATAAAAATGCTCGGGATATGCGTACCAGACGGCTGCAAGCAGGAGCAACCCATTGACCCCACCCCATGCCCAGGCGATCCATTTCGGTCCCTACCGGATCTACCCCGCGCAACGCCTGGTCATGGAAGCTGATCAACCGGTACGCCTGGGTCGGCGTGCCATGGACATCCTGTTGATCCTGCTGGAGCACGCCGGCAATGTGGTGAGCAAGCAAACGCTGATTGCCGGAGTCTGGCCCAACAGCGTCGTCGAAGACATCAACTTGCGGGTACACATGGCGGCCTTGCGCAAGGCACTGGGCGACGGTCAGGCCGGGCAGCGCTACATCGTCACTGTCGCCCAGCGAGGCTACAGCTTCGTGGCGCCGTATTCGCTGGAGCATGGCGAACACCCCACCGCGCAGCCGGCGCTTTCACCTGGCGATCACAACCTGCCGTTGCGGCGCACCCGTATGATCGGTCGGCAAACCCTGGTGGACAACCTGGTGACGCAGTTGCCACGCCAGCGCTTCATCACCCTGGTCGGGCCCGGCGGCATCGGCAAGACCACCGTGGCCCTGCGGGTCGCCGAGCAACTGATTGGGCGCTACCGCGACGGTATCCTGCTGCTGGACCTGGCACCGATCAACAATCCTTCGATGATCACCTCACACCTGGTCACCTTGCTCGAACTGACCTTGCACGATGGCGAACCGCTGAGTGAACTCGGTGCATTACTGCATGACCGGCAAATGCTGCTGGTGATCGACAACTGCGAACACCTGATCGACGCGATCGCCCTGCTCAGCGAAAGCCTGCTGCGCGCCGCGCCACAACTGAACATTCTGGCCACCAGCCGAGAAGGCCTGCGTGCCGAAGGCGAATTCGTGCAGCGCCTGGAATCACTCGACTGCCCGCCGCCCATCGCGGTGCTCGATCGCGCGCAGGCCCTGACGTTTTCCGCCCTGCAGCTGTTCGTGGAACGGGCGATGGCCAGTCACGACAGTTTCGAATTGACCGAAGAAGAACTGCCCCTGGCCATCGAGATCTGCCAACGCCTGGACGGTATCCCGTTGGCGATCGAACTGGCGGCGGCGCAAGTCGGCAGCCTGGGCCTGAGCGGTTTGCTCAAGCAACTGCAAGGCAGCTTTCGCCTGCTGACCCAGGGTTGCCCGGCTGTCCTGGGCCGCCACCAGACCCTGCGTGCCACGCTGGACTGGAGTTTCGAACTGCTCAGTACCTGCGAGCAAACCTGCCTGCGGCGCCTGGGCATGTTCCGTGGCAGCTTTACTCTGGAGTCGGCGGCGGCCGTAATCGGTGGTGAACACATCGAACCGCGCGAGGTGTTCGGTTCGATCACTCAACTGGTCGCCAAATCGCTGCTGAGCGTGGAAGTCGGCGACGAGGAGGTGTTTTACCGCCTGCTCGACACCACGCGCAGCTACGCCCTGGAGAAACTCGGCCTCGCCTCGGATCTGCCGGGCACTCGCGAGCGCCACGCCGAGCGCTGCCTGGCCCTGATGGAACAGGCGCGGGACGATTGGGAGTTAATACCGACGGCGATGTGGATCGACCGTTACGCCCGCAGTCTGGAAGACATCCGCTCGGCGCTCGATTGGGGTTTGACCGCGCAAGGGCCGCAAACCCTGGCGATCCGCCTCACGGCCACGTCCACGCCATTGTGGCAGGAGCTGTCCCTGCTCAAGGAACACGGGATGTATGTGCGCAAGGCACTGGCCCTGCTGGCGGTTGCGGCCGAGCCCAGCCCCAAGGTGGAAATCGCCCTCAAATTGGCGCTGGGCAGCTCCTGTTATCACACCCATGGCGGCACGCCGGAAACCATCGAGGCGTTCGTGAGCGCCCTAACCCTGGCCCGACAGTGCAACGACATCGCCGGCCAACTGCGGGCGGTGTCCGGGCACATGGCGGTCAACCTCTGTTGCGCGCATTATCAATCGGCCCTGGAACAGAGCCAGCAGTTTGATCGCCTGGGTTTGCACGGTGACGCCGTGTTGTCACTGAGCACTCAACGGCTGCGGGTGCTGGCGCTGCATTTTGCCGGAGACCAGTCAACGGCCCGAGTGAATGCCGAGCAGGTGCTGCAACGCATGACCCAGAGCGGTCATCTCAACCGTTTCACCCACGGATTTGGGGTGCAATACGACCAGAGCGTCGCTTCGCTGACCATCCTTGCACGAATCCTCTGGCTGCAAGGTCAGCCGGAACAGGCCTGGCGTACCGCCCGGCAAGCGCTGGACATCGCCCTGCAAATCAACCACGGCACCTCCATCTGCTACACCCTGGCCCTGGCCGGGTGCCTGATTGCCCATTACAACGGTGACAGCCGCACGGCGCGTGACTTGCTGGGGTTGTTGCTCGAACAGGCGCAGAAACATTCAGTGCAGCTGTTCTACACCTGGGCCAGGCATTACGCACACGTGATTGATCGCGAACAAGCACGCCTGCCATTCAAACCGGGCGAAGGCCTGATCAAGGACCTGCTGATCACGCTGGACGGCACGTTCATCGATGACGATTTGATGCACCGAGCCGATACGGGCATGGCGGGCTGGAACACGGCGGAAATCCTCCGGGCCAGGGCTGATGCGTTGTTGGTCGAAGATTTCCTGCTGAACAGCCAGGCGGCCGAGAGCTTGCTGGTCCGCGCGTTGAACGTGGCGAAACATCAGGGTGCCCTGGCTTGGGAGTTGCGCAGCGCCACCTCGCTGGCGCGACTGTGGCAACGCCAGGGACGCCATCAGCAGGCGCATACGCTGTTGGCGCCGATCTACCAGCGGTTCACCGAAGGTTATGCCACCCCGGACCTGATGAAAGTCCGCCGGCTACTCGACCAGCTGCAACCCACCGTTTGACGGCAGGCGGGCCTGGCTGACGTAGCGCGCGTACCGCCGCTCGACGCTGCGCAGTTCGCCACTGTCTTCGAGTTTTTCCAGGGCGTAGCTGCGCGTGGTATTGAGCAAGCGGTACCGGACCTGACCATTGCCCTGCTCCACCGACAGCAATGACTTGCGCACCAGGTTTTGCAGCCCGTCCATCAGACGCGCCGGCAACAGAGCGGAACAAGCAAGTACGCCCATCGCCGCGTCAAGGGTGAAGGCCTTCTTGAACACCGCCAGGCGTTGCAACGCAGTCTGCTCCATTGGGCTCAACTGCTCATAACTCCAGTCCAGCGTCGCCTTGAGGGTCTGATGACGTGGGACAGCCGTGCGCCTGCCCTGGGCCAGCAACTGAAAACAGTTATCCAGTTGCGCCTGCACGCCCACCAGCGCCAATGCATCGATTTGCCCCGCAGCCAGCTCAATGGCCAACGGCAAACCGTCGAGGCGACGACAGATGTCGCGCACCGCAGCCAAGTCCTGCTCGCGCAGGGTAAAACCCTGCTGACGGGCGCGGGCACGACTGACAAAAAGCTGCACCGCCGAATAGCCCATGGCTTCGTCGACACTGCGCAGGGCCGATTGTGGCGGTACGGTGAGCGCCGGCAGCGGCTGGACGTTTTCGCTCGGCACCTGCAACGGCTCACGACTGGTGACCAGCACCGACAGACGCGGCGTCGAGTGCAGGAAACCTTCAACCAGGGACCGACAGCGTTCGTGCAGGTGCTCGCAGTTATCCAGCACCAGTAGCGCATGCCAGTTCGCCACGACCTCCAGCGAGGTGCCGACCTCGAGCCCCAGGACGCGGCTCAAGTGATCTTCCACCTGCGCGGGGTCATCGATGGCGGCCAGGTCCACCAACCAGACACCGTCCCGATAGTGCTGCAAGAGCAGTTCGGCCACGCGCAATGCCACGGTCGTCTTGCCGATACCGCCGGGGCCGACCAGGGTCATAAGCCGGCACACCGGCAATTGCCGCACGAGGCTGCCAACCAGTGAGTCACGCCCCGTCACCGGGGTCAGGCGTGCCGGCAGGTTGTGCTGGATTTTCTGCGCGCTGTCGAGGCAAATTTCGGTGCCAAGGGGCGCCTGCTCCACCGGAGCAATGAAGCGGTAACCGCGTTGCGGCACATTCTCGATGTAGCGCCGCCCATCCTGACCGTCCCCCAGTGCGCGACGCAAAGCAGCAATGTGCACGCGCAAGTTGATGTCCTCCACCACCGATGTCGGCCACACGCGCTCAATCAGCTCTTGCTTGCTGACGATATTGCCGGCTTGCTCCACCAGCACTTGCAGGATGTCCATGGCGCGCCCGCCCATGCGCAATGGGCGGTCACCCTCAAGGATCAACCGCTGGCGCAGATGAAAGGCATAGGGACCAAAATGCAACACGGTCTCGTGGTTCGTGACACTGTTCATGCGCGTTCTCGTCGGCAAACCCGTAGTGGCTCAATGGCACGCCGGGCTCGCGCACCTCCTTGCAAACGTTCCCGGTATCTTGGCAGTCATCAGTGACGGAACAACTGCCTTGAGGGGAGCATGACGGCCATCTCGGTGCGCAGAACGGACAAATCAGCGCTAACTGAACTGCTCGCGGTATTGAGCCGGGGTCAGCCCGAGTTTTTCACCAAATAGAAAGCGCATGTGCCGAACACTGCCAAACCCGCTTTTGAAAGCCACGGTCTTGAGCGGCAGCTCGGTGGTTTCCAACAGGTTCCTCGCGCAGTCGATGCGCGCGCTTTGCAAAAACTCCATCGGCGTCATGTTCACCTCCCGGGCGAACACCCTGGCGAAATGCCGCGGGCTCATGGTCGCCAGGCCCGCCAGGCGCTCGATGTTGAAAGCTTCGTCGAGGTGTTCGAGCATGTAGTTCTGTACGCGGGTCACCGGCGTTTCCTGAGGGGCAACCGTGGCCAGCAAGGGGCTGAACTGCGCTTGCCCGCCCTGGCGTTTCATCACCACCAGCAATACCTTGGCCACGTCCTGGGCAACTTTCTTGCCATGGTCATCGGCCACCACCGCGAGCGCGAGGTCAATGCCGGCGGTGACGCCGCCAGAGGTCACGAGGTTACGGTCCTGGACGAAAATCTGATCGGTCTCCACCTTGGCGCCAGGGAAAGCCTTGATCAGGCGTTCGGTGTAATGCCAGTGAGTAGTGACCCGGTAGCCGTCGAGCAGCCCGGCATGCCCAAGCACGAACGCGCCAGTGCAGATGGACCCGTAGGACCTGGAACGGCTGACGCTGTGCTTGAGCCAATCGAGCAACGGTGGATGCCTTTCGTTGTACGCACCGGGGCCGCCGGGCACCAGCAGCAGGTCGTAACCGTCACAGGCCTGGTCGATGTGCACGTCGGCATGCACGTTCACCCCGTTGGACGCGCGCAACGCACCCGGCACCGTGCCGATGGTCGACAGCGCGTAATGGTCATCGGGCTTGAGATAACGATTGGCGATGGAAAACACCTCCATGGGCCCGGCCATGTCGAGCAGGAGAAAGTCGGGAAACAGCACCATTGCCACGGTTTTCATGGGTTGCACATCACTGAAAATTCAAAAGGAGTTCTTTGATCAGACACACCAATCCCCTGTGGGAACGAGGAAATTTCCCAGCATTATGGCCCAGCTCCACAGCCGCGCGCTGCCCACACATCACTGTCAACTCACAAGAGACAGTATTTCAATTTTCATCTACTTATTGCACCACAGGATAACCATTAACCTTCTCCTCACTCGGACGAATCAACGTCCAACACAGGAGATTCCATCATGCTGACCCTACGCAAAGCTTCCGATCGCGGCATGGCCAATCACGGTTGGTTGAAGTCATTCCACACCTTCTCCTTCGCCAACTACCGCAACCCGAAGGAACAGGGTTTTTCCGACCTGCTGGTGATCAACGACGACCGCGTCGCCGCCGGTAAAGGCTTTGGCCAACACCCGCATCGCGACATGGAGATTTTCTCCTACGTGCTTGAGGGCGCCCTGGAGCACAAGGACACGCTGGGCACCGGTTCGGTGATCCGCCCTGGCGATGTGCAACTGATGAGTGCCGGCAGCGGCGTGGCCCACAGCGAGTTCAACCACTCGGCAACGCAAGGCGTGCACTTCCTGCAAATCTGGATCGTGCCGGATGTCAGTGGCGCCAAGCCGCGCTACCAGCAGGAGCATTTCAGCGCCGGGAAAAAACGCGGGCGCCTGCAACTGATCATTTCGCCCGAAGGGAAAAGCGGCTCGCTTAAAGTGCGCCAGGATGCAAGGGTCTACGCCGGGCTGTTCGACGGCAAGGAAAGCGCCACCCTGGAACTGGCCGCCGACCGTTATGCGTACGTTCATGTGGCCCGTGGCAGCGTCGAACTCAATGGCGTGCAATTGCAGGAAGGCGACGGCGTGCGGGTTCGTAATGAGCAGTTGCTGAACCTGAGCAATGGAGTGGATGCCGAAGTGCTGGTGTTCGACCTGCGGCCGCAGGAATTGCCTGAAATGCCATGAGGCATCACGGTTGCCCTGTAGGAGCGAGCATGCTCGCGATGGTAGCCCAGACAACGTTGGCATCCAGACAGCCAGCGTTATCGTTGACGACCATCGCGAGCATGCTCGCTCCTACAGGAGAATCTAGGCAAACACCTCGACGATTTCATCGATCACTGCGCGCACCTTCGCGGTGTGCCGCAGGTCGGCGTGGGTCACCAGCCACACGTCATAGGGCAACGGTCGCGTGCGCTCCGGCCACAACCGGACCAGCCCGTCCCTCTCGCCCATGTACACCGGGATTTCCCCCAGTCCTATCCCCGCCGCAATCGAGCGACGCACCAGCAGACTTGAACTCAGGCTCGCCACAATGCGCCCGCGCCCCGGCGGTTCCGCCACCAGGGTAAATTCCTTGTTGCCCTGCAAGTACGGCTGATACACCACCAGATCATGTCCCTCGAACGCCGAGCCCGGCGCGGGGACGCCGTGGGCGTCGACATAGGCTTGCGAGGCGAACAGCCCCACCGGCCAACGGGCGATGCGCCGGGCGATCAGGTCCGGATTATCGGGACGGGTGTTGCGCACGGCGATGTCGGCCTCGCGTTTCGCCAGACTGAGAATGTGGGTCGACGCATCCAGTTGCACTCGAACATCGGGATGGCGTTGGTGCACGCGGGCAATCGCAGGGATCAGGAAATCGACGGCCATGGAGTCCGTGGTACTGACGCGTACGGTGCCCGTCAGGCGATCATCCAGGCCCTGAATCCGCCGTTGCAGTTCCAGCGCCGAATGCTCCATTTTCTCGGCCGCCTGCAACGCCGCCTCACCCACCGCAGTCAAGGCGTAGCCTTCCGAGGTGCGCAGAAACAGCGTCGCGCTCAAGGTCTTCTCCAATGCCGAGACCCGCCGCCCAACCGTGGCCTGGTCCACTCCCAGCACCCGCGCGGCCCCCCGCAGGGTCGACTCCCGGCACACGGCAAGAAAAACCCGCGCGTCATCCCAATTCATGGCGTACTCCACTGATGCAATTACGCATCACCATAACGCAAATTCGCTGCGTATTTGCATCAATGAAACTGGATAAGCTGGGCCCAAGAGAAATTTCCACAGGACCTCCCCATGCTGACTCCTGATGCACCACCCCGCAGCGCGATCTGGTTGCCGATCTTCGCAGGCCTTTGCGCCAGCCTGGTCAGCATTGGCCTGGCGCGGTTTGCCTACACGCCGTTGATACCCTCGTTGATCCAGGCGCAATGGTTCTCGACCCATGACGTGGTCTACCTGGGCGCGGCAAACCTGGTCGGTTACCTGATCGGCGCCCTGCTCGGCCATCCCCTGGCTCGCCGCACATCCAACACAACGGCATTGCGCCTGATGATGCTGGCGGTGACGGCCGCGTTTTTCGCCTGTGGTTTCCCATTGTCGGTGAGCTGGTTTTTTGGCTGGCGCCTGCTGTCGGGGATCGCCGGTGGCGCGATCATGGTGCTGGTGGCGGCAACGGTGCTGCCGCACGTGCCAGCCTCGCGCCGTGGCCTGGCCAGCGGTGCGATCTTCTTGGGCATCGGCCTGGGCATTGCCGGCTCGGGGACCATTGTCCCGCCGCTGCTGAGCCTTGGTTTGCAGAACACATGGTTCGGCCTGGGCCTGTTGTCGCTGGTGCTGACCGCTGCGAGCTGGTTTGGCTGGCCTTCAACCTCCCATGTGGCAACCCACACGCCCTTGGCTGATCCATCCGCAGCGAAGACCGACCCACAGGTTTACCTGCTGTTCGCCCAGTACGCCTTCATGGCTGCCGGGCTGGTTCCGGCCATGGTGTTCCTGGTCGACTACGTCGCCCGGGGCCTCGGCGCGGGGCCGCACGTGGGCGCACTGATTTGGGTGATGTATGGCCTGGGCGCAATCATCGGACCGGTGAGCTACGGTTTTCTCGCCGACAAACTGGGCGCGCGCCCGAGCATCCGCCTGGTCCTCGTGGTGCAGGCCGTTGCGGTGGGGTTGCTGGCCATTTCCAGCTCATTCATCGCACTGGCCGTGCTGGCGGTGATCATCGGTGCCTTCCCACCCGGCATCGTGCCGTTGGCGCTGGCCCGCGTGCATGAGCTGATTCCTCAACATCATCAGCAACAGATTGCCTGGAGTCGTGCCACGGTGTCGTTCGCCACGTTCCAGGCACTGGCGGGGTTTGCCTATTCGGCACTGTTCAACGCCAGCGGCGGTCGCCACGAGCTGTTGTTTCTCATTGCCGCCGGTGCGATTGTCGTGGCGTTGCTGCTGGAACAGGGCATGCGTCTGGTGCCGCGCCGCGATCGGCTGCATCCGGCACTGAACTGAGTCACTGACACCTTCACGCGGTCCCACTTAAATGAAAACTTCCAGACAGGACGCTCCGATGACGCTGCCCAACCGCATGACCCTGATCGAAATCACCCAACCCGGTGGCCCCGAGGTGCTGCAACCCCGCCAGGTGCCGGTGCCCAGTCCTGGCGAAGGCGAAGTGCTGATCCGCGTGCTTGCCGCTGGGGTCAATCGCCCCGATGCCCTGCAACGGGCCGGCAAATACCCACTCAAGCCCGGCATGAACCCCAACCCGGGCCTGGAAGTGGCCGGTGAAGTCGTGGCGGTCGGCAAAGGCGTCAGCGAATTCCTCGTAGGCGACAAAGTATGTGCCCTGACCAATGGCGGTGGCTATGCGCAATACTGTATCGCCCCGGCGGGCCAGACGCTGCCGATCCCCGACGGTATGGATTGGCTGCAGGCGGCGGCCGTTCCGGAAACGTTTTTCACGGTATGGGCCAACCTGTTCGATATGGGCGGTGCCAGCAAAGGCCAGCGCGCATTGATCCACGGCGGCACCAGTGGCATCGGCACCACCGCGCTGATGTTGTGCCGCGAGTTCGGCATCAAGGCCTTCGCCACCGCCGGCAGCGAGGACAAATGTGCAGCCGTGCGCAAGCTGGGTGCCGAGGCGATCAATTACCGCGAGCAGGACTTCGTCCAGGTGATCCAGGACAAGACCGCTGGCAAAGGCGTAAACGTGATTCTCGACATCATGGGCGCCTCGTACCTGAACCAGAACATCGCGGCACTGGGCATGGAAGGACGCCTGGTGATGCTCGGTTTCCTCGGCGGCGCACGTGCCAATGACGTCGATTTGCTGGGCATCATGAGCAAACGCGCAACCGTCACGGGCTCACTGATGCGCCCGCGCACCACTTCGGAAAAAGCCTCGATTGCCGAGCAACTGCGTGAAAATGTCTGGCCAGTACTGGCGGCCGGACGTTGCCTGCCGATCATCGACAAGGTCTACCCGCTGACCGAGGCGGCGCAGGCCCACGCGCGGATGGAGGGTGGGGATCATATCGGCAAGATTGTGTTGCGAGTGGATTGAGCTCAGGAGGCAATTCTCCCTTGTGGGAGCGGGCTTGCTCGCGAAGGCGGTTGCAGATTCAACATCGTGGGTGACTGACACACCCCATTCGCGAGCAAGCCCGCTCCCACAAAAGCAACATGAGTCCACACAAAAGCCACACGAAAACCACACAAAGCCGCCGAGCATCTGTTAAAAATCGACTCTCCTTGTTCAACCGGTAGCCCAGTCATGTCTTCACCCCTGCTCACCACCCTGCGCCGACGTTGGCTGGCGCTGCTGTGCATGACCGTGCTGGTGGTCGGCCTGCCGGTGAGTTGCGGGGTGCTGCAGCATACCGAGCGTGAGTTGCTGTTTCGCATCGAGCCGGGCACGGCTGGCTGGTATCGCGGTTTACCCAAGGACGTCCAGGAATTCGACATCCAATCCCCCCACTTCAAGGGCGGGCAGAACCTGCATGCCTGGTGGTGGCCCGCTGCGCGACGGGATGCGCCGTCGATCCTGTACCTGCACGGCGTGCGCTGGAACCTTACCGGGCAGGCGTTCCGTATCGAGCAACTGCGCGCCATGGGCTATTCGGTACTGGCCATCGACTACCGTGGTTTTGGCCAGAGCAAGGGCGATCTGCCGTCGGAAGCCAGTGTGTACGAAGATGCGCGGGCGGCCTGGGAGCGCTTCAAGGCACTGCAGCCGGATGCGAACAAGCGCCTGATCTACGGCCACTCCCTGGGGGGCGCCGTGGCCATCGACCTGGCCGCCGACCTGGCCGCCCAAGCCAAAAAGGACCAGGTTGCCGTGCCGGCGCGCGGGCTGGTGATCGAGTCGACCTTCACCTCGCTGGGTGATGCGGTGGCGCAAGTGGCCGAAAGCAACCTGCCGGTGAAGTGGTTGCCAGTGCGCTGGCTGCTGTCACAGAAATTCGATTCCATCGACAAAATCGTCGACATCGACATGCCCCTGCTGGTCGTCCATGGCCTGGCCGACGCATTCATGCCTTCGCGCTTCAGCGAACAGTTGTTCAACGCCGCCAACGAACCGAAAAAGCTGCTGTTGGTGCCCGGTGGCACCCACAACAACAGCATGAGCCTGGGGGGCAACCAGTATCGGCAGGCCATTGAGAGCCTGATGAAAAGCAAACCGGCGCAAATGGCCGGCCCGTTCAAGCGGTCTGGAACCGCGCCCGATATTTCCCTGGGCTCTCCCCCGTCCACTTCTTGAACGCCCGATGAAACGCGCTGGGTTCCTGAAAACCCAACCGCTCGGCAATGTCGCCGATGCTGGCCTTGCTCTCGCGTAACTGCTCGAACGCCACGGCCCGTCGGACTTCGTCCTTGATTTCCTGATAGGAGCAACCCTCGCGCTCGAGCTTGCGACGAAAGGTGCTAGGGCTCAGGTGTTGTTCCAAAGCAAAGGCCTGCAAGGTTGGCCACTGGCTGTAGTGGCTGCTGCGCAGACGTTGGTGGACTTGCGAGGCCAAGCCGTGCTGGTTGCGGAAGCGGATCACCAGCCACTGGGGGGCGGTGCGCAAAAATACCTTCAGCGAGGCCAGGTCCTGCACCACCGGCAGGCGCAGGAAATGGCTAGGGAATTCGATTTCGGTGCGCTCGGCGCCGAAGGTCAGGTTGGGGCCCCAGAGCAGGCGGTCATCGCTGAGGGACAGGCGTTCATGGCGAAAGTCCGCCCGGTCGATGGGGATGCGTCGCCCGCCCAGCCAACACATCAGGCTGATCATCAGCACCAGGAACGTCTCTTCGCCAAACCGCGCGACATCGGCGTTAGGCGCGCAGGTGTCCAGGCTGATTACCGCCCGCTTGCCGCGCACCGTCAGCGTGCCCCGATAGTCACTGAGAAACAGGGAAAAATTGCTCAGACACTGGCGCATGGCCTTGTGCAGGTCGGGTTCCTGGATGAGGGCGCGGCAGATCAGGGCGAAGCTGCCCGGCAACATGCCGTGGGAGTCGAGCTGGAAGAATTCGTCGTTCAGCTCGCGGATCTGAATCAGCCACAACGCCGCAAATGCACTGGCCGGCACTCGCGCCGAAGGTTGCTCGAGCAACGCCGGTTCGACACCGGCCTGCTGCAGTGCCGCCGCCAGACGCCGCTGATCGTCACCCAGCCCATGGATCATCGCTTGCACGAAGTAGGCAGCCACCGAGTCCTTTTCCCGCATTTGAACGCTTCGCTCCCCATCAGCCGAATGGCAAAAAACACCAGCACCGTTGAACAGTTTCGGCATAGGCCAACCGTCATGCCGGTTCTAGACTCGCGGCAATAGTACGCCTTCGGTCGTTGCGGCGGCGAAGGTATCGCAGGGTTGATTGAAAGGACGGCACATGAATCTGCAAAACATTGGCGTAATCGGCGCCGGCACCATGGGCAACGGCATCGCGCAGGTCTGCGCCCAGGCCGGTTTCAAGGTGACCCTGATCGACATCGCCGACAGCGCCTTGCAAAAAGCCCTGGCGACCATCGACAAGAACCTCGAACGCCAGGTGAGCAAAGAGACCCTGACACCTGCGCAAAAGCTCGCCACCCTCGACAACATCCGCACCAGCACCGACTACGCCAGCCTGCAAAATGTGCAACTGGTGATCGAAGCGGCCACGGAAAACCTCGACCTGAAGCTACGCGTGTTGCAACTGATTGCCGCGCAGGTCAGCGCCGAGTGCGTGATCGCGTCCAATACCTCGTCGCTGTCCATCACTCAACTGGCCGCCAGCGTCAGCACGCCAGCGCGTTTCATCGGCCTGCACTTCTTCAACCCAGTGCCGGTGATGGGCCTCATCGAAGTGATCCGTGGCCTGCAAACCAGCGACGCCACCCATGCCCTGGCGCTGGAGATGGCCACCACCCTGGGCAAGACCGCGATCACCGCCGGTAACCGTCCGGGATTCGTGGTCAACCGGATTCTGGTGCCGATGATCAACGAAGCGATCCTGGTGTTCCAGGAAGGCCTGGCCAGCGCCGAAGACATCGACGCCGGCATGCGTTTGGGCTGCAACCAGCCCATCGGCCCGCTCGCCCTGGCGGATCTGATCGGCCTGGACACCGTACTCGCCATCCTCGAAGCTTTCTACGAGGGTTTCAACGACAGCAAATACCGCCCGGCACCGCTGCTCAAGGAAATGGTTGCCGCAGGCTATCTGGGCCGCAAATCGGGGCGTGGCTTCCATGCCTATGCCTGAGCGTTGTTCGCGTTTTGCCGAGTACCGGGACAAGGTGCTGGAGTTGTTCGCCAGCAAGGGGTTCGGTCAGGTCGGCATGCGCGAACTGGCAACGTGCCTGGGCCTTTCGCCGGGCTCGCTGTATCACCATTACCCCAGCAAACAGCATTTGCTGCTTGATTTGATCGAAGAGTTCTACGAAGAGCTGCTGGCCGCGCTCGCGCGGATCGATCACAAGGCCGGGGCTAAACGCGACAAACTGCACAACCTGATCCGTGCGCACCTGAACCTCCATCAGGAGATGCCGTGGCATTTCCGCCTGGTGGAGCGCGACAGCGGCTGCCTGAACGACGAGCAGCAGGCGCGAGTACGGCAGCTGCGCGAACAGTACGAAGGCCTACTGTTGCAGATGCTCGCCAGCCGCCTGCGTCTAAGCGAACCGGCACGCCTGGCCACAGGCCACGCCATCGCCAACTTGCTCAACAGCGCCCCCTGTTGGCTGGCGCAACATGCACTGGATGAGCCGGCTCGCGATGAGCTGCTGGAGAGCCTGATCGGTGGCGCCATCGAGCGCCTGTTGCGACCTTCTCCATCACTCGCCGTCGCCTGAGGCGATAAGCCACGCCCTTTCAATAGAAAAACCATCTAAAAGATTTTTGCTTGTCCCACGCTCTAACGCTTTGCTATCCAGATGCCTCGCAAAGCCGGAGCCCGACATGAAAATCAATCCCTACCTTATCTTCAACGGCGACTGCAAAGCCGCGTTCACCTTCTATGCCCAGGCCCTGGGTGGCCAGATCGAAGTGATGATGGATTTTGCTTCAAGCCCGATGCGCGACCAGGTCCCCGTCGACCTGCACAACCTGATCCTGCATACCTGCCTCGCGGTGGGCGACCAGAAAATCATGGGCTCGGACACCACGCCCGATCGTCCCGCCGATGAAATGGCCGGGTGTTCGATATCGGTGAATGTCGACAGCATCGAGGAGGCAGAACGGGTGTTCAACGCACTGGCCGAAGGTGGCCAGGTGCAGATGCCGCTGGAAGCGACCTTCTGGGCCGCGCGTTTCGGCATGCTGACCGACCGGTTTGGGGTGGCGTGGATGGTTAACTGCGAGAAGGATCAGTAGCGGGTCTTGAAGCCTTGCTCCCACAGGGGCCAGTCAGCCTGGTGTCTGCTATCGTCAAACGGGCGACCCGACTAACGCTTCACTTTTCGGAGTACCCCCCATGCCGCTCCTGCCCCCCCGGTTAAAACTGTCCCTGCTGGCAGGAGGGCTGGCGGCCTCCTTCCTCATTTTGCAAGGCTGCGCCACCGTCGACGCCCACACCACCGCCTACGTCGGCGTCGAACACCCGGCGCCAACCCTGCCCAGCGAAGTGCAAGTGCTGCGCACTGAACCTTTGCGCCCACACATCCGCCTGGGCGAAGTCTTGATCGACGCCAGCACCGAGCCCGCGCCCCCGATCACCGAAGTCGAACAGAAACTGCGCGAGGAATCGGCCAAACTCGGCGGCGATGCGGTGGTGGTGGTCTACGACCACATCCAGACCACCGGCGCGTTCGTGCGCGGCGGTTTGTGGAGCCGCGACGTTGAAACGGTCCAGGGCCGCAAGCTCAAGGGGATTGTGATCAAGTATCGGTGAGGAGTCACCTGAACCTGTACCCATACCTGTAGGAGCGAGCATGCTCGCGATGGACGTCAACGTTAACCCTGACTGCCTGACACCCCGCGGTGCCTGAACCACCATCGCGAGCATGCTCGCTCCTACAGGAGTTCACCACTCGTCGCCCGGCGCTCAGCGTCAGAAAAAGCCCGCCCCCTCTGGCTCACGGTTTGCACACGCTCGCGTGGTCGTCACGGAGCGTCGAAATCCTGACGTAACATCCATCACCTATACTCACCCACGCCAGCACACCGCTGGATCAGCTTTTCGGAGATGCAACGTGTCAACTCTCAGTGAAATCGCAGCGAATCACGCGAAAATGGCGAAAAACATGGCCGGAGAGTCGACTGAAATGTGTGAGCGCCAGCCCGTGGGGGTCGGTAGCTTCGAGGTCAGTTCCGTCGATGAACCTGTGCAAGTGCCCTTCCATCTGATCGTGGGTGCGCAGGACGCCCCGATTGCCCTCACGGCCGGCTACGCACTCTGACGGTTTTCCCACACAATGCCTCGAGGATGATACTGATCCTGTAGACCTCGGTAACAACCAGCCCCTTAAAGGTGCGTCTTTTCCAGGACGCCATCTCGTCCTCCCCGCAATCCATGGCGTAAACCGCCATGGCGTAATTTGTGCATCGCTTGAAGCTCACCCGTTATCCGAAGCTACCATGCGTCCCAAGGAACTCAAACTCTGGACCACCGGAGTCGCCCACCTGCTCGACTTGCAAGCAGGACACGCGCGACTGGCCGGATTGAGCCATTGGTTGCGGCAGATTTGCCCAGTCGATCATTTCGTTTTGTTCGTCTACGAGGGCAATCACCGGCCACTGGCGCTGTTCGATACCTTCGCCGCCGACAAGCGCGCCGTGTACGTCGACGACTATCAGTGCGGGCCCTACCTGCTCGACCCGTTCTACCTGGCCTGCACCCGTGGCCAGGCACCGGGATTGTGGCGCCTGCGCCAGTTCGCGCCCGACCACTTCTACCTCGGCGAGTATTACCTGACCTATTACCAGCAAACGGGCCTGGCCGAAGAAGTGGCGTTTTTCGTCGAGCTGGGGGGTGGTGCCATGGCGGTGCTGTCGTTGATGCGCTCCTCGGCGAGTTGCGCATTCAGTCGCGACGAGATGCAGTTGATCGAATGCGCGCAAGGCGTGGTCGAGCAGGTCATCACTGAAGCCTGGCGCCTGCGGCAAGCGCAGCAGCCACGACCGGCTCAGGACCTGGACTTCAAGATCCGCGAAGCCTTCGACCAGTTTGGCGCCCACATCCTCACCGGCCGCGAACAGGAAATCGTCCAGTTGCTGTTGCGCGGTCACTCCAGCGCCTCGGTGGCCGAGCAACTGAACATCAGCCCCGGCACCGTGAAGATTCATCGCAAGAACATCTACGCCAAACTCTGCATCGGCAGCCAGTCAGAATTGCTCGGGTTGTTCATTCGCGATCTGACAGAGAATCAGCTGCACGCTTCAAGCGACAAGCTGCAAGAGAAACGCACGACCAGCCTTTAGCTTGAAGCTTGAAGCTCGAAGCTTGCAGCTGCCCCTATCCCCCAAGGGATATATACACCGTAAAACCCCCATTGCTAGTTTGGCTCCCGTCGCACTGTTTCATCACTGCAAGGGAGCCGGCCTCGTGAACGACAATTCGCCAAGTGATATCGAATTCTGCAATGTGGTCAAACGCTATGGCGATGTGACCGCCGTCAGTGGCCTGAACTTCGCTGTGCGCCGTGGCGCCTTCCACTCCTTCCTTGGCGGCTCGGGCTGCGGCAAGACCACCACCCTTCGCATGATCGCCGGTTTCGAACAACCGTCCAGCGGTGAAGTGCGCCTGGCGGGTCAATGCGTCGCCGGTGTGCCGGCCTACGAGCGGCCGGTGAACATGGTGTTCCAGCACTACGCGCTGTTCCCCCATCTGACGGTGGCGCAGAACATTGCCTACGGCCTGCGTTATCGCACCCCGCGCCCCGACAAAAAAAACCAACTGCGCATGGCCGATGAAGCGCTGGAAATGGTGCGCCTGAGTGGCTTCGGCCAGCGCAAGCCGAGCGAGCTGTCCGGTGGCCAGCAACAGCGTGTTGCACTGGCCCGGGCACTGGTGAACAAGCCGACCGTGCTGTTGCTGGACGAGCCGCTGGCGGCCCTCGATCGAAAACTGCGCAAAGAGATGCAATCGGAACTGCTGCGCCTGCAACGGGAGGTCGGCATCACTTTCGTGCTGGTCACCCACGATCAGGAAGAGGCGCTGTCGATGAGCGACAGCATCAGCGTGATGCACGCAGGCTCCATCATCCAGACCGCCACTCCGGAACAACTCTACGAAGCACCGGCCACCCGGTACGTGGCCGATTTCATCGGTGAATCCAACTTGTTCAACGGCACGGTGCGTCAGTTGCACGGTAACTCTGTGGTGCTGCGCACCGAACAGGGTCTGGAGCTGACCAGCCCCCTGACGCCCACCGGCAAAGCCTTGAGCGCCGATTCCGCCGGCTGCATCGCCGTGCGTCCGGAGCTGATCAGCATTGCTGGCGCCCACGCGGACCTCTCCCGCGAAGTGAAGCTGCAAGGGTGCGTGGAAGACCGCATTTACCTGGGCAACTCCACCGAATACCGCGTGCGCACCCAGGCTTTCGGCGTGGTCTGCGTGCGGGTGCCGCGCCATCAGGACGCTCATGCATTCGAACACGGCGCGGCAGTGAGCGTCGGCTGGGATCACGCCAACGGCTTGGCCATGGCGATGTAAATCAATAATTCATCAACTGGATGTGGAGCGTGCTATGGACCAGAAGACGTTTATCAAAACCCTGCGCAGCTGGCAGAACGGCTCGATCAGTCGCCGCGAATTCCTTGGCCGCACCGGCCTCGGTCTTGCCGCTGCGGTAGTCGCGACCAACATGCCCGGCCTGCTGACGTCCACCGCCCACGCGGCCGAGCAGGCCAAGCTCGGCGATCGCCTGTCGCTGGCGACCTGGCCGAATTACCACAGCCAGGACAATCTCGACGCATTCGGCAAAACCACCGGCGCGCGAGTGTCGATGAGCGTGTTCGGTTCCAACGAAGAAATGCTCGCCAAGTTGCAGGCCGGTGGCAGCGGCTGGGACGTGCTGGTGCCGACCAACTACACCATCAGCACCTATGTGGGACTGGGTCTGATCGAACCGCTGGACCTGTCGCGCATTCCCAACTTCGATGCTTCGGCCTTCCAGCAGAAGTTCATGGCCCAGGGCACGGTAGACGGCAAGGTGTACGCCGTGCCGAAAAACTGGGGCACCACCGGCATGCTCTACGACACCGGTAAATTGAAGAACGGTCCTACCAGTTGGAAAGAATTCTGGGCAGCCGCGCAAGGCCCGGCCAGTGGTCGCACCATGGTCCACGACTACCAGTTGACCGCCATCGGCAACGCCCTGAAAAGTTTCGGCTACAGCTTCAACTCCCTGGACCCCAAAGAACTGGCCGACGCGGAAAAGTTGCTGATCGAGGTCAAGCCGCACCTGTTCGCGATCAACTCGGACATCCAGCCGTCGATGCGCAGTGGCGATGCGTGGCTGGCGATGTCCTGGACCGGCGACGCTTCGCAACTGCATCGCGACAACGAGCAAATGCACTTCACATTGGGCAAGGAAGGTGGCGAGCTGTGGAGCGATTTTTTCGCCATCCCCAAGAGCTCCGAACACAAGGACGCCGCCTATGCGTTCATCAATTACCTGCTCGATCCGCAGCACAACAAGCTTGAAGTGCTGAGCCACGGATACCCGAGCGGCGATAAGCGCGTTGATGCCCTTCTGCCGACCGCCATGCTCGACGACCCGATCATGTACCCGGCCGCCGAAGCCTTGAGCCCGCTGGAATTCGGTGCAGCGGCGACGCTTACCAGCCCGGCACGCGCTGAACTGATGGCGCGCTTCAAGTCCGCCTGAGCCCCCGACCATGGCCAACGAGGAGTCACCGATGAACGCTGCCGCCCACCCGCAAACGGTGCAGCCGGCCAGTGCCCTGTCAGCCGAGGTACGCCAACGGCGCAGCCTCGGCCGACGGATCACCCTGCTGATGCTGTTGCCCTCGACCTTGTGGTTCCTGCTGCTGTTGTTGATGCCGCTGGTGATCATCCTCGTGTTCAGTTTCGGCGAGCGCAGCGCGGTGGGCGGTTATGCCGGCGGCTTTACGCTGGCCAACTACCTGAACCTTGGTTCCCGCGGTGCGGCGTTCAGCAACACGCTGATGTTGGCGCCGCTGGGGACCCTGGTGTGCCTGTTGGCGGCCTACCCACTGGCGTATTTCCTGGCGGTCAAGGTCTCCCGCAACCGCTCGCTGTTGCTGACGCTGGTGATCGTGCCGTTCTGGACCAGTTTCCTGATCCGCACCTACGCCTGGATCTTCATCCTCAGCGGCAAGGGCATCCCGGCGCTGCTTGCAAGCGTGGGCCTTGAGGACGTGCGCTTGATCAACACGCCCTGGGCGGTGCTGATCGGCATCGTCTATGGCTACCTGCCATTAATGGTGTTCCCGATCTACGTCAGTCTGGAAAAACTCGACAAGCGCCTGCTCGAGGCCTCTGCGGATTTGGGGGCCAGCGCCTTCGAGAGCTTCCGGCGGATCACCCTGCCCCTCTCCGCCCCCGGGATCATTACCGGGGTGATGCTGGTGTTCATTCTGCTGATGGGCGAGTTTTTGATCCCGGCGATTCTGGGGGGCGGTAAGGTGTTCTTCGTCGGCAACGCGCTGGTCGACCTGTTCCTGCAATCGCGCAACTGGCCGTTCGGCAGTGCGTTGGCGATGACGCTGGTGGCGATGATGCTGCTGATCATCGGCGTCTACCTCAAACTGGTGGCCCGCTACGGCGGCCGCCCCGCCGATGGAGGCATGTGACATGTGGCTGCGTAGCTATTCGACTTCGCTGTACCTGTTCCTCTACGCCCCGATCGCGTTGATCGTGTTGTTCAGCTTCAACGCCGGGCGCAGCGGCCTGGCGTTCCAATGCTGCTCGACGCAGTGGTTCGGCCGGGCGTTCGGCAACCCTTTCATCATGGAAGCGCTGGGCAACAGCGCCTTGATTGCGTTCACGTCTGCGGTGATCGCCACGCTGTTTGGCACCCTGGCGGTGTTCGGCCTGCAACGCGCCCATTCCAAGGTCCGCCTGCTGTTCGACGCCCTCACTTACTGCGCGATCATCGTGCCCGGCATCGTGATCGGCATTTCGACGCTGATCGCCTTCATCAGTCTGTTCGATCTGATCAACCCATTGCTGGCGAGTTGGATTCCGAGCCTGCCCCGCCTGAACATGGGGTTCTTCACGGTGATCGCCGCGCACTCGCTGTTCACCATGGCGCTGGTGATGGTGATCGTGCGAAGCCGCGTCGACTCACTGGACAAGGCGCTGCTGGAGGCGTCAGCCGACCTCTACGCACCACCCATGCACACCTTTTGGCGCGTAACCCTGCCGCAGATCGGTCCAGCGATCATGGCTGGTTTCCTGCTGGCCTTCACCTTCAGCTTCGACGATTTCATCATCGCGTTTTTCGTCGCGGGTTCCGAGACAACGTTGCCGATCTACATCTTTTCTTCGATCCGCCGCGGCGTGACTCCGGAAATCAATGCGGTGTCCACCGTCATCATCTGTGCGTCGCTGGCGCTGCTGTTCACTTCCCGCCACCTGCAAAACCGCCGTTCCGGCGCCCAGGAGTCTCACCATGCGTGATCAGCTTTACATCAACGGCGAGTGGGTCAGCCCGGACCTGGGCGGTTACCTGGACGTCATCGACCCGGCCACCGGCCAAGTGTTTCATCGCGTCGCGGCGGGCACCGAAGAGGACGTCGACCACGCCGTGCGCGCCGCAAGGCGAGCGTTCGACAATGGCTGGAGCCAGACGACCGGTGCCGAGCGCGCGCAGTGGCTGGAAGCGCTCGCCGAGGAACTGGAAAGCGGCCAACAGACTCTGGCCGAACTGGAGGTGCGGGACAACGGCAAACCCTTGCCCGAAGCGCAATGGGATATCGCCGATGCCATCGGCTGCTTTCGCTACTACGCGGGGCTCGCCCGTGAGCTGGATCAGCAGCAGGACCGACCCCTGGCGTTGCCCGACGCGCGCTTTCGCTGTCGCATCCGCCACGAACCGATTGGCGTGGCCGGGCAGATCATCCCCTGGAACTATCCGCTGCTGATGGCGGCCTGGAAAGTCGCACCAGCCCTCGCGGCCGGGGCGACGCTGGTGTTGAAACCATCTGAACTGACGCCGTTGACCGCGCTGGAGCTGGCGGCGGCAGCGGATCGCATCGGGCTGCCGGCCGGAGTGCTGAACGTGGTCAGTGGCCTCGGCGCCGATGCCGGCGGCCCGCTGACCGAGCACCCTGGCGTGGACAAACTGGCGTTCACCGGCAGCGTACCGACCGGGGCGAAGATCATGTCGGCGGCAGCGCGTGACATCAAGAACATCAGCCTGGAATTGGGCGGAAAATCCGCGTTTATCGTGTTCGACGACGCCGATGTCGAAGCGGCGGTGGAATGGATTCTGTTCGGCATTTTCTGGAACCAGGGTCAGGTGTGCAGCGCCACCTCGCGCCTGCTGGTGCAAGAAGGTATCGCACCGCGACTGATCGAACGACTGGTGGAGGAGACCCGCAAGATCACCATCGGCCAAGGCATGCAGCCCGGCGTGTTGCTGGGGCCGCTGGTCAGCCAGGGGCAGTACGACAAGGTCCTCGGTTACGTTGACCAGGGACTGGCCAGCGGCGCACGCCTGCTCACCGGCGGCCAGCGACCGGCGCATCTGCCCGAGGGGTATTTCATCGAGCCGGCGATCTTCGATGAGCCGGGGCACAACAGCATCCTGTGGCGCGAAGAAGTGTTCGGTCCGGTGTTGTGTGTCAAGCGATTCAAGACCGAAGAGCAGGCGCTGCAAATGGCCAACGCCAGCCGCTTCGGCCTGGCCGCGGCCGTCATGAGCGCCGACCTCGAGCGCAGCGCCCGGGTCGCCAACCAGCTGCGTGCCGGGATCGTCTGGGTCAACTGCTCACAGCCGACCTTCGTCGAGGCCCCGTGGGGCGGCATGAAACACAGCGGCATCGGCCGTGAGCTTGGTGAGTGGGGCTTGCACAATTACCTGGAGGTCAAGCAGGTGACCGAGTACATCAGCGACCAGCCGTGGGGGTGGTACCTGAAATAACCGCGGTTCAGCGAGCAGGCCCCCTGTGCGAGCGAGCCTGCTCGCGAAGAGGCCCTCACATCCAACATCATGGGTGCCTGACCCTCCACCTTCGCGGGCAAGCCCGCTCCCACATGGGGTCCGGTGATGGCATGCAGTTTTTGTGCATCGCACCAAAACCTGTGGGAGCGAGCCTGCTCGCGAAGAGGCCCTCACATCCAACATCATGGGGCCTGACCCACCGCCTTCGCGGGCAAGCCCGCTCCCACAGTGGGCGGTGCCCTGCTGACTCAGGGCTGATCGCGATAAAACACATCATCGGCATACGGATACCACCAGTCATGGATTTTCGGCTGGTGGTCGATGATGACCATTTTCGAGCGGCGGAACGCCTCGAGGCCCTGCCGTCCGAGTTCGCGCCCCAGTCCGGACATTTTCCAGCCGCCGAAAGGCAGTGCGTCGTTGTCGATCAGCGGGTTGTTGACCCAGACCATGCCGGCTTCAAGACGCTCGGCGGCCTCCATCGCTTCGGCCAGGTCCGTGGAAAAAAGTGATGCCCCGAGGCCGAATGGCGAATCATTGGCCAGGCGCACCGCCTCGTCGAAGTTTCCGACCCGGCAGATCGCCGCGACCGGGCCGAAGCATTCTTCCTGCAGGATCGCCATGTCCGACGTCACGCCGGTGAGGATGGTCGGTTCATAAAACCAGCCAACACTATGCTGCGGCGGCACCCGCCCGCCACACACAACCGTCGCGCCCTTGGCCACGGCATCGTCGACCAGGCGCATGACCTTGTTACGCGCCGCCTCGCTGACCATCGGCCCGATTTCCGTGTGCTCCAGGCCGTGGCCGATGCGCAGCGCGCGGGTGCGCTCGGCAAAGCGGGCGACGAATTCATCGTGGATCTCGTCGACCACATAGAAGCGTTCCGCCGAGGTGCAGATCTGCCCGCTCAAGTGGAACGCGGCGGTCACCGCCCCGGCGGCCGCGACTTCCAGCGGCGCATGCCGGGAGATGATCATCGGGTCGCTGCCACCGGCCTCGATCACGCAGGGTATCATCTGCTCGGCGCACGCCACCGCCACCGCCTTGCCCGCCGCCACGCTGCCGGTGAAGGCCACCGCATGGGTGCCGCTGGATTTCACCAGCGCCTGAGCGGTGGTTGCATCCCCCGGCACACAGGACACCAGCCCCGGCGCCAGCGTGGTGAAATGCTCCATGAACTTGAGCGTGCACAGGGTGGTGGCTTCCGCCGGCTTGATGATGCAGGCATTGCCCGCCGCCAGCGAAGCCGCCACCGTCCAGCACATCAGCAGGATTGGAAAGTTGAACGGCATAATGTGCACGCTGACGCCGTAAGGCTCGTAACGCACATGCTGGAACGAGCCGATCTGCGTGGTGCCGGCGACCTTGCCGGCATCGTCCCGGGCCATTTCCGCGTAGTAGCGAAAGATCGGCGCGCAGTTGGCCAGCTCGCCCATGGCCTCGGCGAAAGGCTTGCCCATTTCCAGGGTCATCAGCCGCGCCACTTCGCGGTTGCAGGCGGTGTTCTGTTCGAGGGCGTTAGCCAGTTGATGCAGGAGCGCAGCGCGGCTTTTCGCGTCGACCTGCCGCCATTGCCGTTGCGCGGCGTTGGCCGCATCGACAGCGGCCTGCACATCGGCGTCGCCGCACAGGCCGACCTGCCCGACGGGTTGCAAGGTGGCGGGGTCGAGCACTTCGCGCCCTCGCCCCTGGGTCAGCGGCAAGTATTGGCCATTGATGAAGCGCAATGCGGTGTCAGGACTAAAGGGGGTCATGGGCAGATCCTTGAACCATTCGATAAGGGGTTTGGCGCAATGCATCGAGCGTGGCCGGCGGCAGTTCATCGCGCCAGCCCGGAACATGGCCGTTGAGCCACGCGCGCAGCGGCCCGAAGGCCTCGGCGTCCAATGCACGAACGAACAGCTTGAGGGTGCGCGGCAGGTGGGCCAGGTAACCGTGCTTGCCATCGCGGCCGGCCAGGCGCACGAAAATCCCCAGCACCTTGGCGTGACGCTGGGCCGCCAGCCGGCGGTAATCTTCCAGGAAGCGCGGTGCGTCGATTTCCGGGCGCTGCATCAGGTAATGGGTCAGCAAGGCCACGCGCAGCGCTTCGGGAACGTCGCGGCGGGCGTCTTCGAGCAAGGACATCAGGTCGTAGGCCGCCGCGCCGAGCAACGCATCCTGAAAGTCCAGCAAGCCACAGGCCGCCACGCCCTGACGGCCTTCGAGCAGCATCAGGTTGTCCACGTGGTAGTCGCGCAGCACCAGCGTTTCACGGCGTTGCGCAACGTCGCGGCAGGCTTCGGCGAACAGCGCCAGGAACGCCTCGCGCCGCTCCCTCGCTGCCTCATGGCCGATCAACAACGGCGCGTACCAGTCGATGAACAACGCACATTCGTCACTCAGTTGCCCGGCGTCATACGGCGCCAGTGCCGTGGCGGGCTGCGCGCGATGCAACGCCACCAGGGCATCCACCGCCAACCGATACAACGCCCCTTCCGGGTGCCCGGCCGCCAACAGGCGGGTGTAGGTGTCGTGACCGAAATCCTCGATCAACGCCAACCCCGCTGCCTCGTCCACCAGGATCAGGCCCGGTGCGGACAGCCCCAGGTCGTGCAGATGCCGGGCCACCTGAACGAACGGACCGATGGGCTCGCTGTGCGGTGGCGAGTCCATCAGCAACAAGCCCTCGCCGCCCAGGCGGAAATAGCGCCGGGTCGACGCATCCGCCGGCAACGCCTCCAATCGCGCCGTGGCAAACCCGGCGCGCGCCAGGAAGGCGGCGCGCTGGTGTTCGCGCTCGGACGTTGTCACAGGTGTCTGGGTCATGGCGGTCACCGAATCATGTAGACCTTTTTCACCGTCTCATGGACGGTGCACACGCCCTTCCAGTCCTTGCGGAAAAACGCCGCGGTGTCGGGCTTGATCTCGATGACTTCACCGGACTCATGCACATAGGTGCAGCGGCCTTCGAGGAAGTGGCAGAACTCGTCGCTGGTGACGTGGCAGAACCATTTGCCTGGGGTGCAGATCCACACGCCGCACTCGGACTGGCCTTCCGGACCCTTGTGCAGGACAACGCCGCTGACCCGGGACTCGCCTTCGAGCATGGTGGGGATCACGCCCCAGTCTTTGACGTCGGTGATGTTCAGGGGGTTGTACAGGAATGGGGTGGTCATAAACATTCTCCAAAATGGGTGATATCCCCTGTAGGAGCGAGCTTGCTCGCGATGGTCGTCAACGATGACGCGGGCTGTCTGGATGCCAGCGGTGTCTGGGAGTCCATCGCGAGCATGCTCGCTCCTACAGGTTCGGGTTCGGGTTGTGTTGGTATTCAAGCCAGCATGTAAACGTTGCGCAGGGTTGCCCGCACGTGGCATTCGCCGGTCCATCCGGCCGGGAACAGCACCAGCGTGTGGGGGCGGATTTCGATCACCTCGCCGTTGTCGTGGCGGTACGTGGCATCGCCTTCCAGAAAATGGCACAGCTCGTCACGGGGAATCGACAGGCGCCAGCGCCCTGGCGTGCACACCCAGAGCCCGGTTTCGGGGCTGTTGTTGGGCCCCTTGAACAGCAGACGCCCGCTGGAATGCGAGACGCCTTCGACGGCGTCACTCTGTACGCCCCAGTCCACCAGGTCGGTGCGGGTGCTGACGGCTTCGAGGTACGGGGTAAACCCCGCCGTGGTGTGGGTATCAGGCATTGTTCAGGACCTTGTCGAGAATGGCCGCTGCATCGGCAGGGCCCTTGCGGGATTGCATCTGCGCGCTGGTGCGCTGCAAGCGTTGGCGCATGGCCTGGTCGTTGAGGCAGGCGTCAAGTTTTTCCGCCAGTTGCGCGTCGGTCCATTCGTAGCGGTCGAGCTTGAAGCCGTGGCCGCTTTCCTCGGCGCGCATGGCGTTGTCGTGGCCGTCCCAGACGTAGGACATGACAATTGCCGGCTTACCGAAGAACAGGCATTCGGTGAAGCTGTTGTTGCCGCCGTGGTGGATCACCGCATCGACCTGAGCGATCACCGACGGCTGAGGGAACCAGTTGGAGATCTGCACGTTGTCGGGCAGGTCCGGGTATTCGTCCAGGTGCTCGCCAACGTTGAACAACGCACGGTAAGGCAACTGCCCAATGGCACGGATCAGCCGTTGCAGCAGCTCGACGTCACCGGAGCCCAGGCTGCCGAAACTGACGTAGAGCAACGGTTTGTCGTTGTGAGCGGCAAACTGCGGAATCTCGTAGCTCGTATCGTTACGCACGCACCCTTGCAGGTAGTGGAAGCGCTCGGCCGGCAACGGATGACGGCGCTCGAACTTGACGGCGTCCGGGTACAGCAACAGGTTCATGTACGGCGACGCTTCGAAGAAGGTACCCAGCGGATACGGTGCCTCGCCATGGGCTTGCAGGAACTGGTTGAAGTCGTCGTGGATCGGTCCGACCACCTCTTCGAAGCGCTGGCGAAATTGCGCATGGCCGGCCTTGTCGTCGACGCTCATGCCCGACAGGTGCGGCGGGATGTCCGGGTCTTCGATCTCGTTTTCCGAGCAGGAAATGATCCGCACCCATGGCTTGCCGTATTGCTTGATCGCCGGGAACAGGATCACGTTGTCAACGCAGATCAGGTCCGGCTTGACCTTGTCCAGCACGGCGGGCAATTCCTTCTGTGCCCACTTGGCGGTGTCGACAATGGCGGCCCAGCATTCCTTGACGTAGTTGTCGATCTGGTCCAGCGGCGTTTTGCGAAAGTTGGGAATGTGGCCGTTGATGAAGTCGACCCAGTAGCGAGCCATTTCTTCCGGCGGCATGGGCGCTGACATGTTGACCATGTGTTCTTCGAAACCATAGCCGGCATACACGCCGCTCATGCCCGGGTCGGTGAGGAACACCGCCTTGTGACCGAGGGCTTCGCACGCCTGGGCGATGCCCACTGAATTCAGGGCCGGGCCATAGGCGGCTTCGGGAAAGAACGCGATCACTTTCTGTTTCATCGAACAATGCTCCTGCCTGGTCTTTTTTAGGGTTCAGCGCGTCAAAACACGGGCATGGCGTGCCTGCCAGCCGAGCCGGACATGCATGCCCATCGCAAAATGGGCGAATTCGCATTGCGAGGACGGCACCCGCACGATCAGCGGCTTGTCGCTGAACGCGGTCTGCACATGCAGGTTGGTGTCGAGGCCGTGATAGGCGATCTCGACGATCTGGCCGCTGACCTGGTTGGCGCAGGTTTCGCCCTCCCCCAGCACCTGCAGGCGTTCGGGACGCACCACCACCGCCACCGATTGCCCCGGCACCAGCGGCGCATCGGTCTCGACGTTGAGTTCCTGGCCGTTGACGCGCACGGTGTGCTGCCCGGACCGCACACCTTCGAACAGGTTGCTGACACCGATGAAGTTGGCGACGAAGCGGCTGTTGGGGTTCTCGTAGAGTTCGGTCGGGCTGCCGCACTGGCAAACCTTGCCGCCATCGAGCACCGCCATGCGGTCGGACATGACCAGGGCTTCTTCCTGGTCGTGGGTGACGATGATGAAGGTGATGCCGCTTTCCAGTTGCAGGCGCTTGAGTTCCAGCTGCATCTTTTCCCGCAGCTTTTTGTCCAGTGCGCCCAGGGGCTCATCCAGCAGCAATACCCGTGGCCGCTTGACCAGCGCCCGCGCCAGGGCGACACGCTGGCGCTGCCCGCCGGAGAGCTGATCGGGCTTGCGTTCGGCCAGTTCAGCGAGCTGCGCGGTATTGAGCACTTCATCGACCCGGCGACGGATCTCGGATTGAGGCAGGCGCTCCATCTCCAGGCCGTAGGCGATGTTCTTGCGCACGGTCATGTTGGGAAACAGCGCGTAGGACTGGAACATCAGGTTCAGCGGGCGCTTGTTGGCCGGCAGGGGCGAGATGTCCTTGCCATCCAGGTAGATGCAGCCGCCACTGGGGGTTTCAAAACCGGCGAGCATGCGCAGCAAGGTGGTCTTGCCGCAGCCCGACGGGCCCAACAGTGCGAAGAACTCGTTCTCGCGGATGTTCAGCGACACCTCGTCGACCGCCAGGCCGTTGCCATAAGACTTGCTGACCTTGTCCAGGATCAGTACCGCAGACGAATTATTCATGGGTGCGAGGGGCCTTGTTCAAACGCTGCGAAGCCAGCAGCGCGGTGATGCTGACCAGCATCACCAGCGTCGCCAGGGCATTGATTTCCGGGGTGACACCAAAACGGATCATGGCGTAGATCTGCATGGGCAAGGTGGTCGACGCCTGGCCGGAACCGGAGTTGAAAAACGCAATGATGAATTCGTCCACCGACAGCGTGAACGACAGCAACCCGCCGGCCAGCACGCCTGGAAAAATCGCCGGCAGCAGCACCCGGCGGAAGGTGGTGAAGGCGCTGGCGCCAAGATCGATGGAGGCTTCGAGGATCGAGTAGTCGAAGTGCTTGAGGCGCGTGCGTACCACCGCGCAGACGAAGGCGATGTTGAACACCGCGTGGCTGATGATGATCGAGTGCAGGCCCAGGCCGACCTTGAGCAGGTTGAAGAAGCTCAGCAGCGCAATGGCCAGGACGATGTCGGGGATGATCATCGGCGCCATCAGCAAGGTGTCCACCACATGGCCCTTGTCGCTGCCCTTGCGGCGCAACTCGATGCCCAGCGCCAGCAAGGTGCCGAGCACGCAGGCGATGAAGGTCGCCGCCAACGCCACGATCAGGGTGTTGAGCGCCGCCGAAAGGATCGCCGAGTTGTGGGCCAGCGACACGTACCATTTCAGCGAGACGCCGCCCCAGGCGGTCGGCAGGCCGAACTTGTTGAACGACAACAGGATCAGCACCAGGATCGGCACGTACAGGAAGGCATACACCAGCCACAGGTGCGTATTGAGTGCGGTACCGCCCAGGGAACGCGACTGACTCATGCGCGGCCCCCTTCTGCACGGCGCGCCACCAGGGCCTGGACGAACAACAGGATCAGCATGATCGCGATCAGGAAGAAACTCAGCGCGGCACCGAACGGCCAGTCCCGCGCGGTGAGGAACTGCGCGTAGATCAGGTTACCGACCATCTGTACCTGCTTGCCGCCCAGCAGGTCGGCGGTAATGAAGTTGCCGATGCTGAGCACGAATACGAACACCGCACCGGCGGCGACACCCGGCACGCTCAGCGGCAGGATAATCCGGCGGAAGGTCATCCAGCCCGAGGCGCCCAGATCCCGGGAGGCGTCCCACAGCTCGTTGTTGATACGCGATAGCGAAGAGAAAATCGCCAGGATCACGAACGGGATGTAGTTGTAGACCAGGCCCAATACCACCGACGCTTCGGTGTACAGCATATTGATCGGGTCACCGCTGTAGCCGAACATCTGCAACAGGCGGTTGATCAGGCCTTCGCGGTTGAGCAGGACGATCCAGGCGTAGGTGCGGATCAGGTAGTTGCTCCAGAACGGCAACATCACCAGGAACAGGAACACCGCCTGATGACGCCGTGGCGCACGGGCAATGGCGTACGCGGCGGGGTAGCCGATCAGCACGGCGAACAACGTCGCCAGCCCGGCGATTTTCGCCGACTTGAGCAGGATGCCCATGTACAGCGGATCGAACGCGCGCTGGTAGTTTTCCCAGGTGAACAGCCAGTCGATGCCGCCGTAGGCTCCGCGCTCGACGAAGCTATAGACCAGCACCAGCACGCAGGGCACCACCAGGAAGATCAGCAGCCAGCCGAAGCCGGGCGCAAGAAGCCAGGCCGACAGGCGCCTGTCAGCATGCAAAGCACTCATTACCCAATCCTTGCGCCCAGTCACACGGGCGGTTTGCGAGCGTGGCGAGGCATGCCCGGCATGCCTCGGGATCGATGTGGCTTAGTTCTGCGCCGCCATGATTTCGGTGACCGCCCGGGTGTAGGCTTTTTGCGTGGTGCCGCCCAGGTCCCGCAACTGCTCCATCTTCAGCAAGTCGTCGGGGGCGATGGTGAGGTTGGGGTACTGCTTGAGCAGGTCAGGCGACAAGCCGGCCATGGCGGCCTGGTTGGGGACTTTGTAGAGGATGTTTTCCGCGACCCAGGCGTGGTTTTCCTTGGCCAGCATGAAGTTGATGAACTGCAACGCCTGGTCCTGGTGCTTGGAGCTTTTCAGCACGACCATGGTGTCGACCCACAAGTCGGAGCCTTCCTTGGGCACCACGAACTTGATCGCGGCATTGGCCTGGGTGCCGTAGTTGCACCAGCCGTCCCAGGCATGCGCCATCAGCGATTCGCCGGACGCGAGCTTGGAGTAGAAGGTGGTGTCGTCAAAGGCGAGGATGCGTTTCTTGGTGGCGATCAACTGGTCACGCACGGCGGCGATCTGTTTCGGGTCGCTGTCGTTGACGGACCAGCCTTTGGCCAGGAACCCGGCGCCGAGCATCCAGCGGTCGGTCGCGAGCATGGTCACCTTGCCCTTGAGCGCATCGCTGGGATTGAGCAGTTCGTTCCAGCTCACCGGGGCCGGCGTGACCTTGTCGGAGCGGTAGCAGATGCCGGTAGTGCCCCAGGTGTACGGCACCGAGAAATGGTTGCCCGGGTCGTATTCCAGTTTCGAGGCTTGGGGATAGAGGTTCTTCAGGTTGGGGACCTTGACCGGATCGATGTCCGCAAGCAGCCCCTGTTTGTGCAGGACTTCAGCGAATGGCGAGGAGACGAACACCACGTCATACCCTTCTCCGCCCGAGGCCATGAGCTTGCCCATGATCTCTTCGTTGGTCGCGTGCAAGGCCTTGTCGACCTCGACACCGCTGGCCGCCTTGAACTTGTCCAGCGCATCCGGGGCCATGTAACCGTCCCAGATGGAAATCACCATGTCTTTCGCAGTGGCCGCTTGTGCAGCGATCGCCAGGGAAACGCTCAATCCCAGACACATAAGGCCTTTCAGCTTTCTCATAATACTCACCCGACGATTGTTTATTTTTTGAATTCGAAGGCAGTACGGCAAAACCAGAGAAACGATTGCATGTGTTTTTTTTTAGAAATTAGGACCAGTATAAAAAGATGTCAATGGTTTTTTCTGGACTGACTGTCGAGCGGTGCATGACATAAGATGTGCACGTGAGTCCACAGCGACCAATAGAGATGAGACGCTTGAGCACAACAGCTGAAAAGAAACCTCGCACCAACCACCTGGAGCTGGCCCGGCGCATCCTCGAGCACACCCAGGAAAGCGGACTGGTGGCCGGCGACCCGGTGGCCGAGCAAGCCCTGGCGCGCACGTTTCAGGTGTCACGCACGCTGATCCGTGGCGCGCTCAATGTGCTGCTCGAGGAAAACCTGCTCAGCCACGAAGCCGGCAAGGGCTATCGCCTGCTCGCCACCCCAGCCGGCCAGGCGTTCAGCGCCGTATTGCCCCAGGCCGAGGAAGAAGAACTGGCCACTTCGGTGTTGCGCGATCGCATGGCCGGGCGCCTGGGTGACAGCATCAGCATCAGCGAACTGATGCGCCGCTATGGCATCGGCCGCCCAGCCGCGCAGAAAGCCCTGCAGCAACTCAGTGAAAACCAGGCCATCGAGCGCGGGCCGGGGCAGTCGTGGCTGTTCCGACCGTCGCTGAACAGCTTCGCCGCCCTTGAGGAAAGCCTCAAATTCCGGCTGATTCTCGAACCGGAAGCGCTGCTCAGCGCCAACTTCAACGCCGATCCGCAACGCCTGGCCTTGCTGCGCAGCGCCATGCAGAGCCTGCTGGCAAGCCCGGTCGAGCATTTCGACATCCAGCAGTTTCGCGAGCTGGACATCAGCTTCCACGAGCTGATCGGCCAGAGCTGCGGCAATCGCTTTGTCGCTGACGCACTTCTCCAGCATCAGAGCCTGCGGCGCCTGCCGAACCTGCTGCCGAGCGTTAGCGTGCACCGCTTGCAGGAGGCATTGCGCGAACATCTGCAGATCATTGCGCACATCGAACGCGGCCAACTGGAAATCGCCGCCGACCTGCTGCGCCTGCATCTGCGCCTGAGCGCCGCCCAGCGCCCGCAAACGGCCAATCGCGGGATCCCTCAGGGCCACGTGTTCGGACGTCGCTGAAGCGCTCAAAATACATGATGATTTTTTTTATAAAATAAGACAGCATCCAGTTATCTCAGGCACGGCGGACTTTACCCGCCACGGATTTTCTTGCCATGCACCCACAAAAACTGATCGCCCTGTTTCCGGAAGCCAGTTTCGGCGCGGCCCTGAACTGCATTGGTATCGCCCAATCCTTGCGTGAGCTGGGGGCCAAACCGGTGTTTATCTGCTACGAACATTTCCAGGGGCTGTTTGCCGAATACGGATTCGACGAGTACCCGATTGCGCCGGTCAACCCACTGTCGGCGGCGGAACACCAGCACTACTGGGAGCGCTTCATCGAGCGCAATATCCCGTACTTCGACCAGACCCCACAGGCGCAGATCGACAGCTACGTGGCCCCGGCCTGGGAAGCGATCATCGACACCGCCATCGAAGCCGAGAAGCCGTTGCAGCAATTGCTCGGTCGCCTGAAGCCGGACGTGATCGTGCTCGACAATGTGGTCATGTTCCCCGCCATCGCCAACGCGGGTTGCCCGTGGGTGCGCATGGTCTCCTGCGCCGAAACCGAACTGCCGGATGCCGCCGTGCCGCCCTATCTGTCAGGGTGCCTGGCGGGCGACAACGAGGGGCGCGAGCGGTTTGCCGAGCATTATCGCCGCGCCGTCGCACCGGCCCATGAGCGTTTTTCCGCGTTCCTGGCGAACAACGGCACACCGCCCTGCCCGCCGGGCCAGTTTCTCGATGATTCGCCGTGGCTCAACCTGCTGCTGTCACCAACGCCCGTGCGGTATGCGCGAGACAAGGCCCTGGATCCGCAGCGGTATGTCTACCTCGACGGCTGCGTCCGGCGCGAGGCACCCTACATCGTGCCGGACTTTCCACGGCACAACGACGCGCCACTGATCTACTTGAGCTTCGGTAGCCTGGGGGCGGCCGACACCTTGATGATCAAGCGCCTGATCGGCACCATCGAACACCTGCCCTATCGCTTCTTGATCAACGTCGGCGCCTATCGAGACGAGTACGCCACGGTGCCGGACAACGTCTACCTGGACAGCTGGTTTGCACAACCGGCGGTGCTCAGGGAGTGCCAGTTGTTCATCCACCACGGGGGCAACAACAGCTTCTGCGAAGCGCTGTATTTCGGCTTGCCGTCGGTGATCATCCCCTACTGCTGGGACGGCCACGACAACGCCGCCCGCGCCGAGGAAGTGGGCGTGGGGCGCTACCTGCCGCGCTTCGCCGATCCCCTGTCCGCCCTGCCGGCCGCCCTCGAACAACTGCTGGCCGATGCTTCAATGAAACAACGCCTGGCCACGATCAGCCAGACCATGCAAGCCACCCGCGGCACCGACATCGCGGCACGGGCGATCATGGCGCTGTAACCCCGGCCCCTCCGGTTTCCTGTAGGAGCGGGCTTGCCCGCGATGGCGCAGGGTCAGACACCATCGATGTTGAATGTGCCGACCTCATCGCGACGGTTCGACGCCTCGACAAGCTCGCTCCCACAGGGGTTGCGTATTGCCAGGCACAAATCATCCGAACCACACAGATCCACTGTAGGAGCGAGCATGCTCGCGATGCACCCGAGGACGCCGCGGGGTGTCAGGTGCCCAGCGTCATCGTTAACGACCATCGCGAGCAAGCTCGCTCCTACAGGGGGTGGGGATGGCCGTGTATCAGAATCGCCAACCCACCTCCTCCAGCGCCTTGGCCAACACCTCGACATCGGCATGGCTGCGCTCCTCGAACACCGGCATGTACGCCAACGGGTCGGCCAGGGTCGAGTCTGCAGCCAAAAACCCCTGGGCGGCGGCGTGCAGGCAGTAGGCGCTGTAGGCCGGGTTGTAGCCGCCTTCCTGGACGATCAGCAGGCGCCCTTCGCAGTGCGCGTCGGCGAAGTGGCGGGCCCGTTGGGCCAGACGGTTGAAACCCTTCATGGTCAGCAACTGACGGCCGTTCGGGTCGAACTGCGAGGCGTCCAGGCCATTGGCGATGATCAGCAATTGCGGGGCAAACGAGGCCAGCGCCGGCTCGACGAACCGTTCGAACGCCAGCGCGTAGGTCAGATCCCCGGAGCCCATGGGCAATGGGATGTTCAGGTTGCTGCCAACCCCATCACCGCTGCCGCGCTCCTCGACGCCGCCGGTCTGCGGATGGCTCGGCCCCCAGGCGCCGTGGTCCATGTGCAGCGACACGGTCAGCACCGTCGGATCCTGGTAGAACCCTTCCTGGGTGCCGTTGCCGTGATGCACGTCCCAATCGACGATGGCCACCCGCTCGATGCCCGCCGCCTGCGCGGCTTTCGCTGCCACCGCGACGTTGTTGAAAAAGCAGTACCCGTCCGCCATGGCCGGCGCCGCATGGTGCCCCGGCGGGCGCACCAGTGCCATGGCCGGACGCCGCTCGCGCAGGGTCTGCTCCAGTGCCGCCACGCTGGTGCCCGCCGCCGCCAGCAACCCGGCCAGGCCACCAGCGTTGATCAGCGTGGTGCTGCTGAATCGCCGCCCTTGCTGATCAGCCTGTTGAATGCTCTCACCATAGGCCTGGGTGTGAAAACGCAGGATCTCCGGCCAGGTTGCGTGCCGCCCCTCGTGCCAGACCAGGTTCCCGGCCACCGGTCCATTGCGCAGGATCGCGCGCATGTTGACCAGCCGTGGGCTGCTTTCCGGGTGCTGGCTCTGCGTATCCAAAAGTTCGCTGGGCGGCGCCTCGAACACCCCGTAGCCGGTGTCGTGGCGCAGCACATCGTCGTGCCAGAAAACGTCCATCAATGCAGGCATGTCGGCTTCCTCAGTCGATGACGGTCAGCTCAGGAGCAATCTCGGACAGGCTGCGCGAGCCATCCTTTTCACACAGCACGGTGTCACCCAGCTTGAGCCCAAAGCCTTCGGAGTACAGGGACAGGTTAGGCTCGATCGAGAACGACATGTTTGGCTGAAACACATGGTCGTCGGCCTCGTCGACCATCATCGCTTCCAGCCAGGTCGGCGGATAGGCCAGGCCCAGGCTGTAGCCGATGCGGTGCACGCGGGTGCGCGACAGGTCGATGCGGTCAAGGATCTTGTTGCACACCCGGTTGGCCTCACCCACCGGCGTGCCCGGCTTGGCCACGTCGATGGCAGCATTGAAAGCTTCGGTCAGCAGGGTCGAGACTTCCCGTACCCGCGCCGTCGGTTTGCCGATGACGGCGGTGCGCATCAGGATCGCGTGGTAACGGTTGCACACGCCGGCATGTTCGAGAATCACCACATCACCCGGACTGATGGTGATGCGGTGCGGCATGGCGTGGGTCATGGTGCTGCGCCGACCGGTGGCACACATCGGACTGATCGCCGAATACTCGCTGCCGGCCTCGCCCAGCGCCTGGGAGACGATCCCGGAAATCTCCACTTCCGACATGCCCGGACGCAGCGCCTCGAACGCGGCGCGCATGCCGTAGTCGGCCATGCGTGCGGCGCTGCGCTGGTATTCGATTTCTTCGGCGGTCTTGATCAGGCGCTCTTCGGCGACCACCACCGAGGCATCCTCGAAATGCGCGTTGGGCATGTGCCGCAGCAGCGTGGTGTATTGCAGGGCGCTGAAGGTCGAGGCCTGCATTTCCAGGCCGATGCGACCCTGGCTCAGGCCCAGCCCTTCGAGCGAATCGGCGACGATGCGCAGCGGGTCCTGCTTGGCGATGTCGTAGAAGATCCCCTCTTCCAGACTCGACAACTCATAGGTGCACGGCTCTTCGCTGGTGCGGGTGAGGAAGATCGGGTTGACCAGTTTCGGCGAAATGATCAGCGCCTGGTACCAGAGGAAACCCAGGCTGTCGAAGCCCGTCAGGTAGTTGATGTTGTCCGGGTAGTTGATCACCATCGCGTCGAGGCCACGCTCGCTCATTCGGCGTTTGACCGCGTCGATACGTTGACGATAAGTGCGCAGCGGAAATGCAGTCATCATGAGGACTCCCTCCTTAGGGAAAAGGTGCACGGGTGACGAGTGAGGTATTGCGTTGAGACGGGCCGGCTAGCGACCCGGTGTGTCAGCGTTCCTGTCGTGCCGGTACAGGCGCACCAGCAGCACGACCAGGGTGATGAAGATCATCAGGGTGGAAACGGCGGCGACGGCCGGATCGAGGTTGTAGCGCAGGCCATCCCAGATGCGCTTGGGCACGGTAATGACGTTGAGGCCGCTGGTGAACAGCGTGACCACCACCTCTTCCCAGGACATGATGAAGGCCATGAAGAAACTCCCGGCCATGCCCACCCGCACGTTGGGCATCAGCACCTGGCGGAGGGTCATCCACAGGCCCGCGCCCATCGAACGCGAGGCCTTGTACAGGCTGGTGTCGAGCCGGCTGTAGGCCACCAGCATGGCGATCAGCGAGTACGGAAGTGCCATCATCAGGTGGCCAAAACCCACGCCGAGCAAGGTGTCGAGTTGCTGCACCTTCGCCCCCAGGTAATAGATGGACATGGCGGACACCACCTGCGGCACGATCATCGGCAACAGCACCACGGTGGTCAGCGCAATGCGGTGACGGGGCTCCAGCCAGATGCCGGTGGCGAACAGCAATGCCAGGGCGGTGCTGATCACCCCCACGACAATCGCCAGCCCCAGGCTTTGCAGGATCGAGCTGAGCCAGCCACCACTGAGCAGCTCCAGGTAGTGGCGCAGGGACCAGGCGCCGTCCGGAAAGGCCAGATAGCGTTGATCACCGAAGGACAGCGGCACGATGACCAGCACCGGCAGCAGCAGGAAAGCCGCCGCCAGCAACAGGCCGGCGAACGACAGCAGCCGGGCGACATCGAAGCGCGGCTTCAATCGTGCAGCGGCCGGCGCCTGCGCGGCCAGACGACTTACCGTTGGCAAGCTACTCATGCGGTTCTCCCGGTCAAACGTGCAAAACCCACCAGCTTGCCGAACACCAGCGCGCAAACGGCGACCATCAACATCAGGACAATGCTCAGCGCGGCGCCCAGACCCCAGTTGGACAACTGGAACATCTGGATGTAGATGCTCTCGGCCAGCATCGCCGCCTTTCCACCGCCCAACAGGGCCGGCGTAACGAAGCAACCGAGGCTGAACACGAACACCGTCGCCGAGGCCGCCGCCACACCGGGCACGGTGAGCGGGAAGAACACGTCCCGTAGCATCGCCCAGCGTCGCGCGCCCAGACTGCTTGCCGCCCGCAGCAGGCCGTCGTCGATCTGGCGCATCGAGGACAGCAACGGCAGCACCGCATAGGGCACCATGAAATGCACCATGCCGATCAGCGCCCCGAGTTCATTGCGCACCAGCGCCAGCGGCTCGTCGACGATGCCCAGGGTCAGCAGGCTCTGGTTGACCAGACCGTCGTTGCGCAACAACACCAGCCAGGCGAACGCGCGGATCAGCATCGACAACCAGAACGGCAGCAGCACGAACAACTCGATGAGCTGCCGCCCGCGCCCGGATGCGAACCGCCAGCGATAGGCAATCAGGTAGGCGATGGTGACGCTGATCAGCGTGGTCAGCAGGCAGATGCGCAGCGTGCGCCAGATGACCGTGTGGATCGTCGCGTTGTCGATGATCGTCGCGTAATGCTGCACGCCTGGCTGCGGCAGGCTGAGACTCCAGCCCAGCACACCCACAGTCGGCAACAGGTAACCGACGAGGATGATCACCGGCAACGGCAGGATCAGCAGCGCATAGATGCGCAACGTGCCTTGGGAACCGAGTCGCATGTCAGCCACCAATCAGGGCCAGGTAACGTTCGAGGGTTTCACCGTAGTGATCGGCGTACCACCGGTTGTTCATCGACACCTGTTTGGCCAGGTTGTCCGGCGCGGTCGGGTTGATGCGCTGCAACTCGGGCGAGAGCAAGGCGTTGACCTTGGCATCCACCGGGCCCATGTTGTAGACCTCCATCAGCCTGGCCTGGACTTCCGGGCGCAAGGCGTAGGCGATGAACTTCATGGCGTTGGCGGAACCGGCCGGGTTGTTCTTCGGCACGAACCACACCGACGGCGCGACGATGGCGTTGTCGAAGGTCCAGTCCACCGCACCACCGGTGTCGTGTTTGACCAGTTCGGCGCGGGTGTGCCACATCTGGCCCATGCTCGCCTCGCCGTCGCGCAGCAGTTGTTGCGACTCGGCACCGGTGGACCAGTGCGTGACCACGTGGGGCATCAGCTCCTCGATCTTGCGCAGGGCGCGGTCGACGTCCAGCGGGTAGAGCTTGTCCGGGGCGACGCCATCGGCCAGCAGCGCGCACTCCAGGTTGGCGCTCATCCATTTGTACAGCGTGCGTTTGCCGGGGTACTTCTTCACGTCCCAGAAATCCGCCCAGCTTTTCGGCGGGTTCTTGCCGAAGCGTTTGGCGTCGTAGCCGATCACGTAGCTGTAGGTGTAGTTGGCCAGGCCGAATTCGTGGATATCGCCATAGCCGATCAAAGACTTGTCGACGATCGAGTAGTCGATGGGCGTCAGCACCCCCTCCTTGCCCAGGCGGTACGAGGAATACATTTCACCGTCGCACACGTCCCAGCGCACGGCGCCGCTGTTAACCTGGGTTTTCACCGCGCCTTCGGTGGGGCCGCTGCCGTCGACCTTGAGCACCAGGCCACTGGCGCCGGCGAAATCCAGGTAGCTTTTCTCGAAGGCCGGGACCGCATCGCCACCCCAGTTGGACACCACCAGCGAACCGCCGGCGGCGAAGGCACCGCGCATCGGACCGAGCCCGGCCATGGCGGCCGCGACCATCAGGGCCTGGTTGAAACTGCGACGGCTGAGCGTGCCGGCTTCGAGTTTCTCCCGGGCGATGTCCATTGTGTCGTCGATAAAGCGCTGTTTGTCTTTCATCCTCGGAACCCCATGCAATAGGTGGTGGGCAGGTGATCGAACCAGTTTTTATTAGGTGTGTTGCTTGCTGTTGTTTTAAGCCGAAATCAGGTGGCCATGTTGCTGCGACCAGGCGCACCAATACGGCTGGCCCTGTTGCAGGTTGCTCAACATCGGATGACCGACCGGGATGCGCAACGCCATCGGTTGCGCATCGTCCAGGCGCATGTCGAGGCTGACGTGGGTACCCAGGTAAGTGAGTTTTTCCATGCGCGCGATCACGCCGTTGCCGCCGCCGGCCTGGGCGAGCGGTTGCAGGTCGACGTGTTCGGGGCGGATCGCCAGCCAGTGCTCGCCGGCATTGCTTACCGCCAGCGGGTCGGCGCCGCGGGTCACCACCAGCGAGCGACCCTGGTAATTGCAGATCAGCGCGTCGTCCTGGCGGCGAATGCCCTGCACGCCGAGCAGGTTGGTGTCACCAAGGAAGTTGGCGACGAAGCGACTGGACGGCCGCTCGTAGACTTCCTGCGGCGTGCCCAGCTGTTCCAGGCGACCATGATTGAACACCGCGACCCGGTCGGACAGCGCCAGTGCTTCTTCCTGGTCGTGGGTGACGAAAACAAAGGTGGTGCCGAATTCCTTGTGCATGCGCGCCAGCTCCATCTGCATCTCCTGGCGCAGGCGGCGGTCGAGGGCGGACAAGGGTTCGTCGAGCAGCAGCAACGAGGGTTCGAACACCAGCGCCCGGGCCAGGGCCACACGCTGTTGCTGGCCGCCGGACAACTGCTGGATGCCGCGCTCGCCCTTACCTTGCAGGCCGACCCTTTCGAGCATCTGCCCGACCTTCTCGGTGATCTGTGCGGCGGGCATTTTGCGCACCTTGAGCGGGTAGGCGATGTTCTGCGCCACAGTCATGTGCGGGAACAGCGCATAGCCTTGGAACACCACGCCAAAATCGCGCTGGTCGGCGGGCAGGTGGGTAATGTTCTGGCCATTGCGTTCGATGCGGCCTTCGCTGGGCGTTTCGAAGCCGGCGAGCATCATCAGGGTGGTGCTTTTGCCGGAACCGGACGGCCCGAGCAGGGTGAGGAATTCACCGCGCTTGATGTGCAGGGTCAGGTCACTCAACGCACGGGTTTGCCCGTAGGACTTGCCGAGGCGTATCAGGTCGACAAATTGCGCTTGCTGAACCGACATCGAAAATCCCTCTCGTGTAACCGTATGAGTGACTGACTGGTGGAGCCATCTTCACGACAAACCAGATTGACATCAAATGATTTGTTTTCTAGGTTTCATGTGAATTCAACTAACCATCAATCAGGCAAACATGGCTCTGAAAGCGACACGCCGCCTCCCCTCCCTGATCGCCCTGCGCGCTTTCGATGCCCTGGTCCGGCAGGGCAGCACGGGCGGTGCGGCACTGGAACTGCACGTTACCCACAGCGCCATCAGCCACCAGATCAAGAAGCTAGAGGAAGAGCTGGAAGTGGCGCTGGTGGAGCGCCAGGGCAAGGGCGTACACCTGACCTCGGCGGGGCGCAAGTTGAGCCAGTTGGTCAACGGCGCGTTCGAGCAACTGCGGGACATCCAGACCGCCCTGCCCACCTCGACGCCCTCGGGCAGCCTGCGCATCGCCTGCGCCCCGGCCCTGTTGGCGCGAATCTCGAAAATCCTCGACCGTTTTTTGCGTGACTACCCGGACGTGTCGCTGTACATGCTGCCGATCGAACAGGCGACGCCGAACGTCGACCTGGTGATTTCGTTCGGTGACAGCCAGGTCGAAGGCCAGCGCATCGCGGCGCTGGGCGACATCATGTATTTCCCGGTGGGCAGCCCGCGCCTGCTCAACGGCAGCGAACCGTTGCGCAAACCACGTGACCTGGAGCGCCAGGTGTTGCTGCATGAGGACGAGGGCTATGACTGGAGCCGCTATTTCCTGGCGGCCGGCATCCCCAGCTTGCAGGGTCGGCAGAACATCTACCTGCCGAATGCCTCATTGACCATCGACGCGGCGATTGCCGGCACGGGCGTGACCATCAGCGATCACATCCTGGCGGGCGAGCACCTGGCCCAGGGTACGCTGATCCGCCTGTTCGACATCCAGTTCCCGGCCCCGCACCCGTACTTCATCATCCTGCCGCCGCGGGGCGCGAATGACCTGGCAAAGGCATTCTCGGATTGGCTGATGCGCGAGCTGGAGATGATTGCGCGGGTGGATTGAGGTTTCGCGGTGGCTATGACGTCCTCTTCGCGGGCAAGCCCGCTCCCACAGGGTTTTGGGTGTTCACACTATTTATGCAACAACACGGATCATTGTAGGAGCGGGCTTGCCCGCGAAGAGGCCAGTCCAGACAACCCAAATGTCAGCCCCGCAGAATCATGAACACCTTGCGCACGTGCGTGAGGTTTTCCCAGGTACCCTTGAACCCGGCGGCCACCACGAAGGTGTCACCGGCCTGGAACGACTGGCTGGCGCCATCGCTGTCGGTCAGGCGAACTTGCCCTTCGAGCAGGTGGCAAAGCTCATCGTAGTCGCACTCGCAGCGCTCCAGATGGGGCGGGGCCTCCCAGATGCCGGCGGTGGCTTTTTTCTGCGGGTCGACAAAATGCCGCCAGCTGCGGCTACGGTACGGTATGTCGACCAGCGCCGGGTCCGTGGTGTCGAGTTCGACCACGGGCAACTCGGGGTTGGCGAAGTCGATGATGTGCGAAGGCGTGCTCATGCGTGTACTCACTCCAGTCAAGAATCAAACCCGATGCCCAATGCATCGAACCCCTTGAGCAGCCAGTCGCGGTGCCCGGTGCGGTCTTCGCGGGCCAGCGAGCGCTGGGCCATCGACACGCCCAGGTACCGCAAGGGCTCGGGGGGAAACGGAAACGGTGCGGTCGAGGTCATCGCCAGCTTCGTACGCTCAGTGGCTTTGCCCTCCAGCAGGTCGAGCAGGGTCAATGCCGCGAAACGGCTGGCGGACACACCCTGCCCGGTGAAGCCCTGGGCATAGGCCACACGGCCATTGGACGCGGTGCCGCAGAACATCGTGGTGCGCGCCGAGGTGTCGATGATGCCGCCCCAGGCGTGGCTGAAACGCACATCGACCAACGCCGGGAAGGCCGCCTGAAATTGCCGGGCCAGGGTGGCGAAGCTGTCGGGACGCTGGGTCAGCGCCTCGTCGCGGCGGCTGCCGAAGTGATAGATCGCGTCATAGCCGCCCCAGAGAATGCGGTTGTCCTCGGTCTTGCGCAGGTAATGAAACTGATTGCCGCTGTCGGCGATGCCGTAGCGCCCGACCCAGCCAATGGCGCGCAATTGCTCTTCGTTCAGCGGCTGGGTTGCCAAGGCATAGTCATAGATCGGAATGACCTTGGATTTAAGCGTCCCCAGCAGGGGCGGTGCGATGTTGGTGGCGAGCGCGACCTTGTCCGCCCTGACCGTGCCCAGGCCGGTTTCCAGCACCTGATAAGTGCCGTCTTCACGCAAACGACTGACAGGCGAATGCTCGAACAACTGCACCCCTTGCGCCAGGCAAACCCGGCGCAACTCGGTGACCATTCTCACCGGGTTGAGCAGCGCATAATTGGGCTCGAAGACACCGGCGACATAGTCGGGCGAGTCCAGGTAGGCCTTGAGGTCAACGCCTTCCACGTACTGACAATCAATGCCGAAGCGCTCATAGTTGCGCTGCATCGAGCGCAAGCCATCGACCTGCCACGGCTGGCTGGCGACGTTGAGTTTGCCCTGGCGCTCGAACGCCACGTCCATGGCGTACTCCTGAAGATCCTGCTGGAAAGCATCGAGGTTCTCCCGACCCAGGCGCACCAGTTGCTCGGCCTCCCCCGGCCAGCGTTTCAACGCATTGGCCACACCATGGGAAATGCTCGGTGCGCAGAACCCGCCGTTGCGTCCACTCGCCTCACCGCCGCACTCCCCGGCCTCCAGCACCACGATCCTTGCATCGGGCCAACGCTGGCGCGCTTTCAGCGCCGTCCACAAACCGACAAAACCACCGCCGACGATGGCAATGTCGCAGAGGATGTCGCCGGTCAGTCGGGGAGCGGCTGGCGGGCTGACTCGCGCCTCCAGCCAGACGGGGTAAGGCCGGGCATCAGCCAGGGATGGGTTCGCGGTGTGCTGGGGCATGCGCTCGGCTCCGAAAATTCATAGGCTGACGCTAATGCAAACGCCTGCGCTTTCACAGGCACCACGGCGCGACAAACCTCGCAGCGGACACGGGCGGAAAACCACGGCTTCTGGAATACTCACGGCTCGCCCCTGATGCGCGACCTGGAGTTCGTTGTGCAAGCACTGGATTTACCCACCACCGACACCTTCGTGACGGACCCGGCGAGCGCCCAGACCCACCTGGTCGCCGTGCTTTACCACCAGGCCTGGAAACGCCGCGACCTCGACGCGGTGATGGCGCTGTATCACCCGGCGGTCGAGTACAACGATTTCCTGCAAAACCGCGCGCTGGACTACGGACAACTACGCGCGTATCTCGGCGCCAGCATGCCGCGCGGGTCGCAGGAATTGCAGACCTACACCGACCGCCTGCGAGTCGACGGCGATACCGCGTTCCTGCAATACCAGGTGACACTCAACGGCAGTGACGGGCTGGTGTCATTGCGCACCGTCGAAGCGCTGTCGATCCGGGACGGGTTGATTGTCAGGGTCAACGAGCATGCAGCCCTCGTCAGCCAGGCGCCGCCCATAACCCGCCCGACATACAGCGCAGGTGCCGTAAGCCGCCTGGGCTTGTCCGCCCGGCAGATCGGCGCGCTGGCCAATGATTTGCAGCAGTATTTCGAACAGTCCAAGCCGTACCTCGATCCACGCCTGGACTTGTCCAATGTCGCGGCGTCGACGGGGTACACGCGTAACCAGATTTCGTTTTTCCTCAATCAGGTTCGCGGGCAAACGTTTTATGCGCTGCTCAATCAGCTGCGGCTGGATGAGGCGCTGGAGCACCTGAACACCCAGGGCACGACGGCCCGGATCGAGGAGATAGCCAGTGCGGCGGGGTTCAATTCGTTGTCGACGTTTTATCGCTGCTTCAAGGAGCGGACCGGGTGTTCGCCGAAGAGTTATGCACAACGACTGTGCAACCTGTAGGAGCGAGCATGCTCGCTCCTACAGGTTTTCGAGGCCGTTCGAGTAGTCGTAAAACACCAGCGCCGCCAGGTTCTTGTCCTTGGCCTCGAGCATGATGTCGAAGCGATCGCGAAACTGCAGCGCGTAGTCATTGGTCCAGCGGTTCCACATCTGGTCGCTGTGCGCATAGAGGTCACGCTTTGACACCACCTGCAACAACGCCTCCATCTCCAGCTTGTTGCCGGCATCGAAGCCCAATTCCTGCAAACGCTCCGGTGGCTGGGAGTAATGCATGGTCGGACGGACGCCGCGCCAACTGTCGATCACTCGTGCAACCCTGGGGTCATCGGGGGCGATGTAGTCGTTTTCATGGATCCAGCAGTGGTGAATGTCCAGCACCACGGGCGCCAGGTCGGCCACTTGCAGGCAATGGTCCAGCCCGTAGGTTTTCTCGTCGTTCTCGAAAGTGATGCAGTTCCTGGCAACCTCCGACAGCCTCGACCAGACGGCACGCGTTCCCTCGACACCCAATCGCCCGGCGATGTGCACATTGCACTTGAGGTCCTGGAAACGCCGTCCGTAGCCCATCATGCGGATCATGTCGGCGTGGTATTCGAACTCGGCGACGCTGTTTTCCACGACACCTGGGTTATCCGATCCCAACACACAATATTGTCCGGGGTGAAACGACAGGCGTATGTCCGCCTCGCGCGCCAGCTCGCCGATGGCGGCGAACCCCGCCGCCAACTGCTGCTCGATCCCGGGGTCGCGATAGAAATCGCGAACCTTTTGATGGCTGTAGAACGGCAAAAGGTCGCTGCTCAGACGCAGCATGCGAAGGGTCGGCGGCAACCCGCTGACATATTCGAGCAGGCGCAGTTGTGCGGCCAGGTTGTGCAGCACCACTTCAATCAGCTTGTCGCGCGCAAGCTGCGGCGACACCGTGTCCATCCAGCGAAGGGTGGTAGTACGCGGGTTCAAGGGGCCTTCGAGCGCCTTGAGCTCAGACACCGACAGCTCACGCTGCGGATGCTTGAACTGACAGGCAAAACCGATTCGCGTCAGGGTCATGGAGAGGACGGCTCGTTTGAGTTAATGTCGTACACGGCGTTCAGATAAGCGATAAGAACTTAGGTCCGAATTCCACTTGAGGTTCACTCATTATCCATCGAAACTTTCATTGTTGCCGACCAGTCAACTCAAAGGCAGATGCCGTGCATGGACTCAAGGAACGACGCGTTGGACACACCAAGAGCCGCCACGGCCCCGGACACCCAAAATAGCCCGACTCCCGAGCCGCAAAGTCGGTGGCGTACCTTTGTATTGCCAGCCAGCATTTTTTTGAGCGGAATCGTCATTTCTGTCACCCTGGGTGCCATGGACGTGCACGAAGAGGCACAGGAGGCCGCCGCCCAAGGCATGGTGGAGCTGGCCGGAGTCAAGGCTCGGCTGGAGAGCCAGGTTCGCTCGACATTCGATGTGACGGCGGGTATCGGACAACTGCTGAGCCTGGATGGCACCATCACTGCAGCGCACTTCGACGGCATGTCGCAACGAGCGATCGAGTCCCAACCGCACATTCATCACCTCTCTCTGGCGCCCAATGACGTCGTCAGTCGGGTATTTCCAATCGCCGGCAACCAACAGATCCTGGGCCTGGATTACCGTACGGTTGCAGACCAATATCCGGCGCTCGAACTCGCCCGCAAAAACAAGACGGCGGTATTGGCCGGCCCTGTCACGCTGGTGCAGGGCGGTCAGGCGTTTATTCATCGTCGCCCCGTCTTCGTCACTGATGCCTCAGGGGAAGCGGTGTACTGGGGCAGCACGTCCGTGGTCGCTGACGTGGATCGGTTGCTCGACGCGGGGGGGCTGAACACCAGCAGCAGTCTGCGCCTTGCGCTGCGTGGCCGGGACGGCAGGGGTGCCTTGGGCGAAATGATCAAAGGTGATCCGCAGCTGTTCCAGGGCGATGCGCTGGTCACATCGGTCGATGTACCCGGTGGTACCTGGGAGTTGGCGGCATTGCCCGTAGCGGGCTCGCGCCCTGCGTCCCTGCTCGTGTCGCCACTGTTCCTCTCGGCCCTGATCGGCACCGGGCTGCTGACGGTGTTCGCGGCGCAACTGAGCAGGCGCAACCAACTCATCCGCCAGCGCCATACCGAGCTGGCACAGGAAATCGAAGAGCGCCGGTTGATCGAGAGGTCATTGGGCCAGAGTGAATCGCGTTTTCGTGCGCTGTTCGAGCGCTCCCCCGATCCTATCTGGATTCTGGGCCCGGGCGGTATTTGCACCCAGGCCAACGCGGCGGCGATGCGCGTTTTCGGTTTCGATGATCCCGCCACGTATCACCGAATCCGCACGACCGACATCTCTCCCGAGTATCAAGGCGACGGACAGTTGTCGACCGTCAAGGCACAGTCCATGTTGAAAACGGCTCTGGCCAACGGTGTGCACCGTTTCGAATGGCTGCACAAGCGCGGCGATGGCAGCGTTTTCCCGGCCGAGGTCACGCTGTGCTCGGTCAATCTGGCTGACGAGCCGATGCTCTACGCCGTGGTGCGCGACATCTCCGACAGGAAGAAGGCCGAAGAAGCCTTGCACACGCAGAAGGCCCTGTTGCTGGAGATCGTCGAAAACGCTCCATCGCTCATCTACGTCTATGACACCGAAGGCAAACTGCGGCTTTGCAACCGCATGTTCGAGCAGGCCGCCAATATTTCCTTTGAAGAAATGAAAGGCCAGACGCGGGAGTATTATTTGCCCACGCAGGAGGCCCACACGCTGCGCGAGAACGACAAGAAAGTGCTCGAAACCGGCGGCATACTGCATTTCGAGGATCAACTGGTGCAACAGGGCGCGACTCGAACTTACCTGACCACCAAATGCGTGCTCAGAGGGGCCGGTGGCCAAGCCTCAGGAGTCCTGGGTATTTCCACCGACATTACCGCGACCCGGCAGAACAGCGAACAGTTACGCCTGGCAGGCATCGTTCTGGACAATACCGCCGACGGCGTGATCATCACCAACGCCCGCGGCCACATCCTGTCAGTGAACGCGGCGTTTACCCATATTACCGGCTTCAGTGCCGAGGAATCCGTCGGCTTCAAGCCCAACATTCTCATCAGCGACAAACAGGACAATGCGTTTTACCGCGACATCATCGAAACCCTGAAGCTCACCGGGCTGTGGCGCGGGGAGTTGTGGAATCGCAGGAAAGACGGCGAGCTGTATCCGCAATGGCTGACCATCAACGCGGTCTACAATGACAATGCAAATATCAGCCACTACGTCGCGGTGTTTTCCGATATGGCGGCCATCAATCAATCCAGGTCCGACCTGGAGCGCGTCTCGCACTACGACCCTGTTACCGCCCTGCCCAACCGATCGCTGTTCCACGAACGATTGCAGCATTCACTGGACCTCTCGCTGAGCTACAACCAATCACTGGCCGTCGTCGTGCTTGACCTGGACAGCTTCAAGACAGTGAATGACAGCCTGGGGCATTCGATGGGTGATCTGCTCTTGCAGCAGGCGGCGTCTCGTTTCCTGGCGTGCGTACGAGCAGAAGACACGGTTTC
>Ga0308165_1000584_pt1 | contig 63412 bp, 58 predicted proteins | sample PhyWR2_FD_201032 | JGI IMG/M metagenome (GOLD analysis project Ga0308165, IMG submission 201032) | Phyllosphere microbial communities from UC Gill Tract Community Farm, Albany, California, United States - DLSLW.R2 | ecosystem: Host-associated > Plants > Phyllosphere > Unclassified | place: USA... | reverse complement strand
CTCTCCAAAAAGAAATTCAAAACCCAGCAAACACCAATCCACCACAGGGGCGGTGAAATCAGTGATTACCAAAAAAACATTGGTATCAAAAAAACATGACACACTATTGAGTTCTCAAACAACAGACATCCAACCGTCTATCCCGGACACGAAGGTTCCAGGACGATGAGGAAGGTTGTTTGCCGCCTCTGGGCGGTTCCGGATCCTTCAGGACCCTTTCCGTCTCCGTCGCGGCGACCTGATCAACTATACGCACCTTCCGGCGTCTGCGCAAATTCAGCACTCTGCGGTGCCTCATCAGCCCGAACTTCCGCGGAATCCTGGGGTTTTCGGGGGCACTGAGGCCTCGGAGAGTGCCCCTGTCCGGAGCAGACGATTCTGTGAACCCGGCCACATCAGCGTCCCGTCGGCTTCCCGTCGACGTTCCAGGTGGACTTGGGAGGACTGGACTCGGCGTTCCTCCCGGCAGATGCTGGAGTGGTCAGTGCCGGAAGACGCCGGCCCCTCCCCGGACCAGGAGTACGCATGCTCATCGCTCTCGCCCAGATCCACAGCGGCGCCGATCTCGCCGGCAATCTCGCATCGGTCCGTGAGTTCACCGCCCGGGCTGCCGACGCCGGGGCACGTCTGATCGTGTTCCCGGAAGCGACGATGCGCGCGTTCGGCAATCCTCTCCACGACATCGCCCAGCCGCTGGACGGTCCCTGGGCCCGCGAGGTGGAGGGAATCGCCCACGAGTACGGCATCACCATCATCGCCGGCATGTTCACCCCGGGCGCCGAGCCCACAGACGATGCCCGGCCCAAGGTGCGCAACACTCTGCTGGTGACGGGGCCTGAAGTCTCCGCCTCATACACGAAGATCCACCTCTACGACGCCTTCGGCTTCGCGGAGTCGGACACGGTCGAGCCGGGCGACGTGGCTGTGACGTTCGAACTCGACGGCGTGACCTTCGGCCTGTCCACCTGCTACGACGTCCGGTTCCCCGCCTTGTTCACCGCGAATGCCCTGGCCGGCGCCACCGTGCAGATCGTCTGCGCCTCCTGGGGACCCGGCCCGGGGAAGGTCGAACAGTGGGAGCTCCTCACCCGTGCCCGCGCACTCGACACCACGAGCTACCTGCTGGCCTGCGGTCAGGCCGATCCTGCCTCCGTCGGCGTGGAGAATCCGAAGAATCTTCCCACCGGCGTGGGACACTCCGGCGTCGTGAATCCGTTCGGACAGGATGTGGCGCGCGCCGACGGCGCCGTCCAGATGCTCTTCGCCGAGCTCGACCTCGACATGGTCCGCCGTGCCAGGGAGGCCCTTCCGGTGCTCGCCAACCGCGTGGAGTTCTGAGCCCTCCGGAAACGACGACGGCCCGCCACTCCCCCGGCCCACCGTAAAGGTGAGCCGCCCGGGAGGGCGGGCCGTCGTCGTACGTCTCGGGAAGGCGGTAGGTCAGGCGACCGTGACGCTCGCGAGGTTCTTCTTGCCGCGGCGCAGCAGCAGGTACTTGCCGTGCAGCAGATCCTCGGCCGGCACCACGAAGTCCACATCCGTCACCTTGACGTTGTTGACGTAGGCGCCACCCTCGGTGATGGTGCGGCGGGCATCGGATTTGGACTTCACCAGCTCGGTCGCGAGCAGGAGATCCACCACGGCCAGGCCGTCGGCAGGCACGGTCGCGGAGGCCAGCTCCGACGACACCGCCAGGAGCGTCGCCTCATCCAGCACCGACAGGTCGCCGTTGCCGAAGACGGCGGCGGACGCCGCGATGACCTTCTCGGTCGCCTCGACACCATGCACCAGGCCGGTGACCTCCCACGCCAGACGGCGCTGCGCCTCACGGGCGAACGGACGCTCGGCCACGGACACGGCCAGCTCCTCGATCTCCGCACGGCTCAGGAAGGTGAACACCTTCAGGCGGTCCACCACATCGGCGTCGGCGGTGTTCAGCCAGAACTGGTAGAAGGTGTACGGCGAGCACATGTCGCCGTCCAGCCAGATGGCGTTGCCCTCGCTCTTGCCGAACTTGGTGCCGTCCGAGTTGGTGATCAGCGGGGTGCCCAGCGCGTGCACGCTGCGGCCCTCCACCTTGCGGATCAGCTCGGTGCCGCTGGTCAGGTTGCCCCACTGGTCGCTGCCGCCGGTCTGCAAGACGCAGCCGTAGGCGCGGTTCAGTTCGAGGTAGTCCATGCCCTGGAGGATCTGGTAGCTGAACTCCGTGTAGCTGATGCCCTCATCGGAGTTCAGGCGGCTCGCGACGATGTCCTTCTTGATCATCGTGCCCACGCGGAAGTGCTTGCCCACCTCGCGCAGGAAGTCGATCGCGGACAGCGGCGCGGTCCAGTCCAGATTGTTCACCAGGCGCGCGGTGTTCTCCCCCTCGAAGGAGAGGAAGCGCGAGACCTGCGCCTGGAGCTTCTCCACCCACTCGGCCACGGTCTCGCGGGTGTTGAGCACCCGCTCGGCCGTCTGACGCGGATCACCGATCAGACCCGTGGAACCGCCGACCAGCGCCAGCGGCTTGTGGCCAGCCAGCTGGAGACGGCGCATCACCAGGAGCTGCACCAGGTTGCCGAGGTGCAGGGACGGCGCCGTGGGATCGAAGCCGCAATAGTAGGTCACAGGCTCGCCGGCGAGGAGTTTCTCCAGTTCCGCCTCATCCGTGGACACGTGGACCAGGCCACGCCACTTCAGCTCCTGCCAGACGTTGGCAAAGGCGGAATCGTTCTTCTGCTTGGCGAGGGCGGGGCCCTCGATGGTTTCGCTCAGCTGTGACACCCCTCCAAATTAGCATTCCCCACGGGTTCAGGCCTTCTCGATGCCCTCCGGGATGGGCCCGGACGCGATCAGGCGGAGGCGCTGGGTGGGGCGGGTCATGGCGACGTACAGATCGCCCACGCGTCCGTCAGCCTCGTCCAGGAGTTCCTGGGGCTCGAGGATGACGACACCGTCGAATTCGAGGCCCTTCGCCTCCTGCGGACTGATCACCACGATGTCCTGGTCGTAGCTGCCCGACCCCGTGCCGACGCGGCCGCCGTACTCGGCGCGCAGGGCCGCCTCGGCCGCCGCGCGGTGGCGGGGGCCGCTGATGACGGCGAGAAGGCCGCCGTCGAGCATCGTCAGCTCTTTGGGGACGGCGCGCACCAGGTGGGGCACGACGTCGGACGCGGGCACCCGGTCGATCTGCGGCGCCCAGCGGCCCTCCCGGACCGCCTTGGGGGCGGAGACGATCTGACCGGCGGCATTCGCCATCCGGACCGCGGCCTCGGCGATCTGCGACGGGGTGCGGTAGTTGACCGTGAGTTCCTCCAGGCGCCAGTGATCACCGAACTCGGGGGTCAGCGCCGATGCCCAGGACAGCGCGCCCGCGGCGGAGCTGGTCTGAGCGATGTCACCCACGATCGTGAACGACTTGAGCGGGCAGCGGCGGGCCAGCAGGCGCCACTGCATGTGCGAGAGCTCCTGCGCCTCGTCCACCACCACGTGGCCGTAGGCCCAGTTACGGTCCCCGCGCGCACGGTCCGCGGCGCTCAGCCGGTGGTGCTGCTCGGCGTTCCGCTCCGCGAGCTCCTCGGCGGTGAACAGCGGGTCGATGCCCATGTGCTCCATGTTCCGCAGGGTCGCCTTGGCGTTCTCCACGTCGCGCTGACGTTCCTGCTCCGCGAGGGCGGCGTTACGGCCGGCATGGACGTCGTAGTCGCCCAGGAGTTCGGCGGCCTCATCCAGGAGCGGCACGTCCGCCTCCGTCCAGGGGGCGTCGGCCGGGCGGAGCAGCAGCCGGCGCTCCGCCTCGGTGAACCCCGGAGTGCAGGCCTTCAGGATGTCCGGCCGGGAGAAGAGCTCGGACAGCAGCTTCTCCGGCGTCATCGGCATCCAGGCGAGGTTCAGCGCCACCCGGACGTCGTGGGACGACCGGACGTCCTCCGCCAGGTACGAACGGTCCGCGCTGTTGCCCGGATTGGCGGCCAGGACCTTCTCAGTGAGCTGCTCCGTGAGTTCGCGCAGCAGGATCTTGACGAACGTCCCCCGCGCCTCGTTGTGCGGCTTGCCGGTCTGGCGGGCCTTCTCCCGGGCGCGCGAGACCTGCTTGGGGCTCAGGGTCAGGCGATATCCCTCCACCTCGAGGGTCCGTGGGGAGCGGAACGTGCGCTGACGCTGCGCCACCGCGTTGGCGACCACGATCGCCATGGCGAGACGTCCCTTCAGGGCCGCCACCTGCGGATCGGTCTCGGGGACGGCGTCGATGCCGGGCATGAGCTTGCCGAGGCTGGCCATGACCACGCCGGTCTCACCCAGGGAGGGCAGCACGCGTTCGATGTACTTCATGAACGACGTGCTGGGGCCGACGAGCAGCACACCGGCGGACTTCAGCCGCTCGCGGTGCGTGTACAGGAGATACGCGGCGCGGTGCAGGGCCACGGCCGTCTTGCCCGTGCCGGGACCGCCCTGGACCACGAGCGCCCCGGACATCGAGCTGCGGATGATGCGGTCCTGCTCGGCCTGGATGGTGCTGACGATGTCGGACATCTGTCCGGTGCGCTTCGAGTTCAGAGCGGCGAGCAGGGCGCCCTCACCCTGATGGCCGGTCTGCTCCCCCAGCATGCCGGGGTCCAGGACGTCGTCCTCCATCGCTTTGAGGTCGCGGCCGGACAGGATCAGATGACGACGGCGGCGCACCCCCTGCCGGTCGAACGCCGTGGCCTGATAGAAATGTCCGGCCTCGGGGGCACGCCAGTCGACCATGAGACGCTGCAGGTCCTCGGTGGACAGGCCGATACGGCCGATGTACTGGGCCTCGCCGTCGTCGAGGTCCAGGCGACCGAACACGAGCCGGTCCTCGACCGCGTCCAGCTGCGCCAGCCGGTCCTCATACAGCGCGGCGAACGCGTCCCGCTCGGACACGTTCTGCATGCTCCCCACGGGTCCGCCCCGGCGCACGCGGGCGAGCTGCCCGCGCTTCTCTTCGCGGAGTTCATCCAGCCGGTGGTACAGGCCGTGGACATAGTCCCGTTCACGCGCCAGCTCAGCCTCGAGCATCAAGCAACTCCTCTTCGCCAAGGTTCCCCGCCATTGTCGATAACGGACCGTCCATTCTACAGCCATTCGGGTGAACGGAAGGGAACGTCCCGGCGGACCGGCGGAGGCGGCTGCCCGGAGGCGCCGGAGGGGACCCGGCGCGCCCGTCGGAGCGCACTGCGGGCAGCCCTCTGAGGTTCTCGGTCAGAGCGCCCGGGTCAGACCTTCTGGAGGGCGTGCACGAGGTCCAGATCGATGCCGGCCGCGGCCAGGCGGTCCCGGCCCGGGAGGCCGTCGAGCTCCATGACGACGCCGATCCCCGTGACCTCCACGCCGGCGCGGCCGAAGAGTTCATGCGCGGCGGCGAGCGTGCCACCGGTGGCGAGGACGTCGTCGAGCAGGAGGACGCGAGTGCCGGGCGCGAGGTCATCCCGGTGGATCTCCAGCGTGGCCGTGCCGTATTCGAGCGCGTACTCCTGCGCGAAAGTCTCCCGCGGGAGCTTGCCCGCCTTGCGCACCGCCACGACACCCTTGCCGGAGGCGTACGCTGCCGCGGCGGCGAGCAGGAACCCACGGGCCTCCACACCGGCCACGACGTCGAAGCGCCCCGCGTACGGCTCGATCAGGGCGTCAACCACGGTGCGGAAGCCCTCGCCGTCGGCGAAGACCGGGGTCAGGTCGCGGAAGACGATGCCGGGTTCCGGGTAATCCGGGATGACGGCGCAGAGCCGGTCGAGAAGGGCGATGGCGGATTCATGGGCTGTTTCAGGCACGCCCTCCATTTTAGGCCCCGGCGTCCGGCGGCTCGGACCGGCGCCGGCCGCGGAACGGGTGTTCCGCGCCACGCTCAGCGGGCTTTGGCCGGGCGGTAGACGGAGACGCTCGGTTCGCCGTCGAGCCAGAACCGCCAGGGGTACTCCAGACTGCCGCCGGCGCCGGAGACGCCGACCCGTGGGCCCGCGAGCACCGTCAGACCGTCCACGCCGTCACCCGTCAGCGCGCTCCGCGGCACCTGGAGGTTCAGGGGCGGCGCGAGCAGATCCGCGCCCGTGTCCGCCGTCGTCAGGGCCAGACAGGTGGCCAGCCGGGCCGGGCCGCGGGCGAGTTCGCTCTCCTTTCGGGCGGCGGGCCGGCGGCTCTCGGCGAGCGCGGCGCCTTCCACCACGACCCCGGCGCGCATCAGGATCCCGGAGGCCCTGCCCTCCGGCCCACACACGAGGTTGGCGCAATAGTGCATCCCATAGGTGAAGTAGCAGTACAGATGCGCGGGCGGGCCGAACATGGCGGCGTTCCGCGCCGTCTTGCCGCGGAAGCTGTGCGCTCCCGGATCAGGGAATTCTGAGTCCCGCTCACCGCGGTACGCCTCCAGCTCGGTCAGCCGGATCGCGACCTTGCCTTCCGGCGTGGTGTGACTGATCACCGAGCCGAGCAACCGGGGCGCCAGGTCCACGGGATCCCCGCTCAGCAGATCACGGACCTCCGCGGGGCTCAGGAAGTCCTCTACACGTGTCACGTCAGCCGACTCGATCATGGTTCCGACGCTAACACCGGCCTCGGACACGGCCCGCCCACCGTCCCGGCACTGCCGTGTCCGAAAACCGCCAGTGGGCGTGTCCGGAAACTGCCAGAATGAAGTCATGGACTTCTGGCAGCGCTATCGGGCGATCGACACGAGGGACGCCCGTTTCGACGGGCAGTTCTACACGGCCGTCAAGAGCACGGGCATCTACTGCCGTCCTTCCTGCCCGGCCCGCACCCCCAAACCGGAGAACGTCGAGTTCTTCGAAACCTCCGCCGCAGCGCACGAATCCGGCTACCGCGCCTGCAAGCGCTGCCTTCCCGAGGCGGTGCCGGGCACCCCCGCCTGGAACATCCGCTCGGACGTCGCGGCGCGGGCCATGCGCCTCATCAACGACGGCCTGGTGGACGACGGCGGCGTCCCCGCACTGGCCGGCCGGCTCGGCTACTCGACGCGGCAGCTCGGCCGGATCCTGAGCCAGGAGCTCGGCGCCGGCCCGCTGGCCCTCGCCCGCGCAGCCCGCGCCCAGACGGCCCGGCAGCTCCTCGTCTCGACGGGGATGAGCCTGGCCGACGTGGCGTTCGCCGCCGGTTTCAACAGTGTCCGGCAGTTCAACGAGACCATCTCCGCCGTGTTCGACAAGACGCCCGGTCAGCTCCGGGCCACCGCGAACGGACGCCGAGACCCGGTGGACGCCCCGGCGGGCACGCTGACGCTGCGCCTGCCCTACAGGGAACCGTTCGACCCCGGGGTGTTCCGTTTCCTGGAGGCCCGCGCGATCCCGGGGGTGGAGATCGCTGACGGGACGTCCTACGAGCGCGCCCTCGCGCTGCCGCACGGTGTGGCGCATTTCCGGGTGTCCGCCACCGGCCGGGGGTATCTGGAACTGCAGGTCCACTCCGTGAATCTGAAGGACCTCCACCGCCTCATCACCCGGGTCCGGCGGCTCTTCGACCTCGACGCGGACCCCCAGGCCATCGATGCGGCTCTCGCGGCGGACCCCCGCCTGGCGGCGTCCGTGGCGGAGGTCCCGGGCCTCCGTCTGCCGGGCGCCCTCGACCCGCACGAGATGCTCGTGCGGGCCATGGTCGGTCAGCAGATCACCGTGTCCGCGGCCCGGACGGCCCTGGCGGGCCTCTCCGTCTGCGGCGAGCGGTTCGAGACGCCCGCGCCCGCGCCTGCCGCGGCTGAGGCGAGCCCCCACCCGGAGACGCGCATCACCCGGCTGTTCCCGACGGCGTCGTCGCTCGCCGAGCATGTGCCGGAACTGCTGCGCGGGCCCACCCGCCGGACGGCATCGCTGCAGGCGGCGGCCGCGGCCATGGCCTCCGGGGAGCTGGATTTCGGCTTCGGCGACACTCCGGAGACGCTCGCGGCGGCGCTGCTGCCGCAGGCGGGCATCGGGCCCTGGACGGTCGGGTACCTCTCGATGAGGATCCTCGGAGCGCCGGACATCTTCCTGGCCGGGGATGCCGCGGTCCGCAACGGGATCCGCGCGCTCGGCGGCGACGCCGGGGACCCCACGTTCACCGCCGCCTCCCCCTGGCGTTCGTACGCCACCCTCCACCTCTGGCGCCTGGCGGCCCTGCCGCGCGCCACCACGACGTCAACGCCCGCGAACCCCGAGAGGAAAGCACCGCATCATGGCTGACTACACCACCCTCACCACGCCCGACGGCCCCTTCACCGTGATCGCCCAGGACGGCGCGGTCCTCGCGTCGGGCTGGACCGCCGACCTCGACGAGCTGCTCCCCCAGGTGCACGCGAGCCTGCGGCCCGCGGAGCTGCGCCACACGGGCAGCCTCGGCGCGCTGACGGATGCCGTGCTGGCGTATTACGACGGCGAGCTGACCGCGCCGATGACCGTGCCCGTGCACCAGAAGTCCGGCCCGTTCCGCGAACACGCCTGGAACGTCCTGCGGGAGGTCGCGGCGGGCCGTCCGCTGACCTATGCCGGCTACGCCCTGGCCGCGGGGAACCCCCAAGCCGTGCGGGCTGCGGCCAGTGCTTGCGCATTCAATGCGGCGGCGCTGTTCGTCCCGTGCCACCGGATCGTCCGGACCGACGGTACCCTGGGCGGCTTCCGCTGGGGTCTTCCGGTCAAGGAGAGCCTGCTGGCCCGCGAAGCCGCGGCGGCCTGAGTCCCCGTTCGCTACTTCGTCGCCGGGACGCCGGACGGCCAGGGCAGCAGCTCCGGCAGGTCGACGTCGTCGGCGGCGGCGGAGGCGCGCAGCGACGACAGGCTCGGCTCCCGTCCCGCCAGCCACGCGGCGATGTCCGTGAGCATGCCGCTCACCACCACGCCATCGCCCCCGTGGCCGAGCGTCCGGGGCGGCAATCCGAGGGGCTGAAGCACGAGGTGCCGGCCCTCCGGGACGCGGGCGGCAAGGAAGTCCAGCAGATGCAGGCAGAAGGGCTTGGACCAGGTCTCCGGGCCGTAGTCCAGCCCGAGATCGGTGCCGTGGATGGTGAGCTCCCGCCAGAGCGCGAAGGCGCCGTCCCGCACCACGCCGTCCCGGTAGCTGATGGGGAGGTCCCACTCCTGCGGTTCCAGGCTCCCGAGGGCGTCCAGGGCGCGGGTCGTCGCGGCCCGGACGTCATCGCGGTGCTCCTCGGCGGTGTGGCCCGCGGCGAGTTCGATGCGCGCCGTGCGACCCTCGTAGCCGCCGTCGTACAGATCGATCCGCTCGCCGCGCTTAGCGTACTCGACCTGCCGCGCCATCGCCTCGCTGATGCCCATGAGGTGGGCCAGGACGTGGCCCCGGGTCCATCCGGGGAGGACCGACGGCGCCTTCACGGCCTCATCGTCGAGGGAGGCCGCCAGCTTGTTCACCAGGTCCGCGGCGGACCGGAGATCGCGGAGCAGGGTGTCATCGGCGGAGGCGTGGTCCGAGGACCCGGAAGTGATCTGGCTCATGCCGCCATCCTAGGCCAGGGACGACCGTTTCAGTGAGTGGCCATGAACCGGAATCCGTGCCGGAAGCACGAGAGGCCGGGTTCCGCGGAAATGCGGAACCCGGCCTCTCGGGGCACGGCGGCGAGGACTAGGCCACGAACGACCGCGCCTCGCTCAGCTCGGCTTCAAGCGCCTCAAGCTGACGTGCGACGGCGGACGGCGCGGTGCCGCCCTGAGCGCTGCGGCTGGCGAGCGAGCCCTCCGTCGAGAGCACGCTGCGGACCTCGGGAGTCAGCTGCGGGGAGATGGCCGCATACTCCTCGTCCGTCAGGTCCCACAGCTCGACGCCGCGGCTCTCGGCCTGCTTGACGGCCGCGCCGGAGAGCTCGTGAGCCTCCCGGAACGGCACGCCCTGCCGGACCAGCCACTCCGCCACATCGGTGGCGAGCGCGAAGCCCTGCGGCGCGAGCGACTGCATGCGCTCGGTGTTGAACCCGAGCGTGGCGATCATGCCGGACACGGCCGGCAGCAGCAGTTCGAGGGTGTCCGCCGCGTCGAAGACGGGTTCCTTGTCCTCCTGCAGATCCCGGTTGTACGCGAGGGGCAGGCCCTTGAGCGTGGCGAGCAGCCCGGTCAGATCGCCGATGAGGCGGCCGGCCTTGCCACGCGCCAGCTCGGCGACGTCCGGGTTCTTCTTCTGCGGCATGATGGACGAGCCCGTGGAGTAGGCGTCATCCAGCGTGACGAAGGAGAACTCCTTGGTGGCCCAGAGGATGACCTCCTCCGAGATCCGTGAGATGTCCACGCCGATCATGGCCGCGACCCAGGCGAACTCCGCGAAGACGTCACGGGAGGCCGTGCCGTCGATCGAGTTGTGCACCGCCGAGTAGAAGCCGAGGTCCGCCGCGACGGCCTCCGGGTCCAGACCCAGCGAGGAGCCCGCCAGAGCGCCGGAGCCGTAAGGCGAGACGCCCGCACGCTTGTCCCAGTCCTGGAGCCGCTGCACATCGCGCAGAAGGGCCCAGGCGTGGGCCAGGAGGTGGTGGCTCAGGAGGACCGGCTGCGCGTGCTGCAGGTGCGTGCGGCCCGGCATGGCGACCTCGGGGTGGGCCTTGGACTGCGCCACGAGGGCGTCCACCACGTCCAGCACGCGCGCGGCGATGATCCGGGCGTGGTCGCGCAGGAACATGCGCCCCAGCGTGGCGATCTGGTCGTTGCGGGACCGCCCGGCGCGGAGCTTGCCGCCCAGGTGGGTGCCGGCGCGCTCGAGCAGGCCGCGTTCCAGGGAGCCGTGCACGTCCTCGTCGCTCTCGGCCGCGACGTAGGCGCCGCTCGCGACGTCCTCATCGAGTTGCGTGAGGGCGGCCAGCATGCCGTCCAGTTCGGCGTCGTCGAGCAGGCCCGCTTTGTGGAGCACGCGGGCGTGCGCCTTGGAGCCGGCGATGTCGTACCGCGCCAGACGCCAGTCGAAGTGCGTGGACTTGCTCAGCGCGGCGAGTGCGTCCGCCGGGGCGCCGGCGAAGCGCGCACCCCAGAGGGCGCCCTCGTTCGTGCCGTGGGTCACGGAGCTCATGCTCAGGCCCCTGCGACCCGCTGGTCACGGGTGGACGCGACCTTGGAGGACATGCCCCAGAGCTCGATGAAGCCCTTGGCCTGGGACTGGTCGAAGGTGTCACCGGTGTCGTAGGTGGCCAGCGAGAAGTCGTAGAGGCCGGTGTCCGAACGGCGGCCGTTCACGATGGCCTGGCCGCCGTGCAGGGTCATGCGGATGTCGCCGGAGACGTACTTCTGGGTGTCCTCGATGAAGGCGTCCAGGGAGCGCTTGAGCGGGGAGAACCACTGGCCGTCGTAGACCAGCTCGGACCAGCGCTGGCCGACGGTGGCCTTGAAGCGGGCCTGCTCGCGCTCGATGGTGACGTCCTCGAGGTGCTTGTGGGCCGTGATGAGCGCCATGGCGCCGGGGGCCTCGTAGATCTCGCGGGACTTGATGCCGACCAGGCGGTCCTCGACGACGTCGATGCGGCCCACGCCCTGGGCGCCGGCACGGCGGTTGAGCTCCTGGATGGCCTGCAGCGGCGTGACGGCGACGCCGTCGATCGCGACCGGGACGCCCTGGTGGAACGTCACGACGACCTCGTCCGGCGCCGGCGGGAACTCCGGGGTGGCGGTGTAGTCGTAGATGTCCTTGGTGGGGGCGTTCCAGATGTCCTCGAGGTAGCCGGTCTCCACGGCACGGCCCCAGACGTTCTGGTCGATCGAGTACGGGTTCTTCTTGGTGGTCTCGATCGGCAGGCCCTTCTCCTCGGCGAAGGCGATGGCCTTGTCCCGGGTGAGGGCGAGGTCGCGGACCGGGGCGATGCACTTCAGGTCCGGGCCCAGGGTCTGGATGCCGACCTCGAAGCGGACCTGGTCGTTGCCCTTGCCGGTGCAGCCGTGGGCGACCGTGGTGGCGCCGAACTCACGGGCGGCCTTGACCAGGTGCTTGACGATCACGGGACGGGAGATCGCGGAGACGAGCGGGTAGTGGCCCTGGTAGAGGGCGTTCGCCTTCAGGGTCGGCATGGCGTACTCGTTGGCGAACTCATCGCGGGCGTCGGCGACGTAGGCCTCCACGGCGCCGCAGCCGAGGGCGCGCTGGCGGATGGTCTCCAGGGACTCGCCGCCCTGCCCGACGTCGACCGCCACGGCGATCACTTCGGCGCCGGTGGCTTCGCCGATCCAGCCGATGGCCACAGACGTGTCAAGGCCGCCGGAGTAGGCCAGGACGATGCGCTCAGTCACGTGAGTATCTCCTTCAGGAAGTGGTGTATGTAAAACTATACATGACTATGAGTAAGTATTCATAGCCTTCTGGATCAATTCGGATTGCTGTCCGCCATGGCCAGGAACCGGGCGGCGAGAGCCTCCCCGCCCTGAGGGTCCCGGGCGACCAGGAGCACGGTGTCATCCCCCGCGATGGTGCCCAGCACGGACGGCATCACCGAGTGGTCGATGGCGAGGGCCAGGAAGTTCGCGGCCCCGGGCGGGGTCCGCAGCACCACGAGATTCGCCGACGCCTCCGCCGTGACCAGCAGTTCGCCGCAGAGCTTCTCGAGGCGGGCGTCCAGGATCTCCTGCGCGACGGCGCTCGTCGGTCCGCGGTCGCCGCCCTCGCCGGGGACGGCGTACACGAGGCCGCCGTCGCTCCCCCGGACCCGGACCGCGCCGATCTCCACGAGATCCCGGGAGAGCGTCGCCTGCGTGACCTGCACGCCGTCGTCGGCCAGGAGGGCGGCCAGCTCGGCCTGCGAGCGCACGCTCTCACCCCGCAGGATCGCGCTGATGCGCGCCTGGCGGGCGGTCTTGGTGGCCGGGCTGGTGGCCCCGGCGCCGGCGGCGGTCATCAGTCCAGACCCGGCACCACGGCCAGGCCGGAACGGTGCATGAGCCATGCCATCACGGCCTTCTGGGCGTGCAGACGGTTCTCGGCCTCGTCCCAGACAACGGACTGCGGGCCGTCGATCACGTCCGCGGCGATCTCGTACCCGCGGTACGCCGGCAGGCAGTGCAGCACGATGGCGTCCGGCGCGGCCTGCGCCATGGCCTCCTCGGTGACGGAGTAGTCGCGGAAGAGCGTCATGCGGGACTCCTTCTCGGCTTCCTGCCCCATGGACACCCAGGTGTCCGTGGCCACGACGTCGGCCCCGGCCAGGGCCTCGGCCGCGTCGCTCGTGACGAGGACGCTGCCGCCGGTCTGAGCGGCGCGCTCCTCACCGGCCGCGACGATCTCCGGAGCCGGCAGGTATCCCTCCGGGCCCGCGATGCGCACGTGCATGCCCGCGTTGACCGCGGCCAGCAGGTAGGAGTTCGCCATGTTGTTGGCGGCGTCGCCCAGGTAGGTCAGGGTGAGTCCGGCAAGGCCGCCCTTGTGCTCGCGGATGGTGAGCAGATCGGCCAGCAGCTGGCACGGGTGGTAGTCGTCGCAGAGCGCGTTGATGACGGGCACACGGGAGTTCTCCGCCATCTCCACCAGGCCCTGGTGCGCGCCGGTCCGCCACACGATCGTGGAGACCATGCGCTCGAGCACGCGGGCGGTGTCGGCCACGGACTCCTTGTGGCCGATCTGCGCCTCCCCGGGGTTGATGATGAGAGGGCTGCCGCCGAGCTCGGACACTCCGGCACTGAACGACACGCGCGTCCGGGTGGAGGTCTTGTCGAAGATCACCGCGACCGTCTTGCGGGCCCGGCCCTCCCCGGCGTACACGGCCAGGGAGTCCGGCTCGGCCTTGAGCCGCACCGCGAGATCCAGGACCTCCTGCAGTTCGGCGGGGCTGAGGTCGGTGTCTTTGAGGAAGTGACGTACGGAAGTCATGGGAACCTACTCTGCCGCCGAGGCGGCCTTGGCCGTGGACAGAATGCCGGGGAACGCGCCGAGGAAGGCGTCCGCCTGGGCATCACTGAGGATGAGGGGCGGCGCCAGGCGCAGCGTGTGCGGGCCCGGCGCGTTGAGGATGAAACCGGCGTCGAGCGCCGCGGTCACGAAGGCGGGCGCGACGTCGGCGTCCAGGTCGATCCCGATCAGCAGGCCGCGCTGGCGGACCTCCGTCACGCCGGGCACCGCGGCCAGGCCGCGCGCCAGGCGCTCGCCCGTGGCGCGGACCTGAGCCAGGATGCCCTGCTGCTCGATCACGTGCAGGGTGGCCAGGGCCGCGGCCGTCGCCACCGGATTGCCGCCGAAGGTCGTGCCGTGCTGGCCCGGGTTCAGCAGCGCGGAGACCTTCTCGCCGAACGTGATGAGCGCGCCGATGGGGAATCCGCCGCCGAGACCCTTCGCCAGGGTCATGGCGTCCGGGAGAACGCCGCCCTCCTGGAAGGCGAACCATTGGCCCGTGCGCCCCACACCGGTCTGGACCTCGTCCAGGATGAGGAGGGCGCCGTGCTCGGTGCAGAGTTCGCGGGCAAGCCGCAGGTACTCGGGGTCGAGCGGACGCACGCCCGCCTCGCCCTGGATGGGCTCCAGGACCACGGCGGCCGTCTGACCGTCGACCGCCGCACGGAGTGCGTCCTGATCGTTGAAGGGAAGGTGGACGACCCCGCCGGGCAGGGGCTCGAACGGCTCACGGTAGGCCTGCTTGGCGGTGAGGGCGAGGGCGCCCATGGTCCGGCCGTGGAAGGCGCCCTCGAGCGCGAGGATCTTCCGGCGCGGCCCGTCCGGTCCGTCCACGTTGCGGCGCGCCAGCTTGAACGCCGCCTCATTGGCCTCGGTGCCGGAGTTGGAGAAGAACACCTTGGAGCCTTCGGGGGCGCCCGAGAGGTCCAGGAGCTTCTCCGCGAGCGCGATCTGCGGCGGCGAGGCGAAGAAGTTGGAGACGTGGCCGAGGGTGGCCAGCTGGCTCGAGATCACCGAGGTGACGAACGGGTGGGCGTGGCCCAGCGCATTCACCGCGATGCCGCCCAGCAGGTCAAGGTACTCCTTGCCGTCGGCGTCCCAGACCACGGCGCCCGCGCCGCGGACCAGCACGCGCTGAGGCGTGCCGAAGACGTTGAGCAGGGCTCCGGAGTAGCGCGAGAGCCACTCCGCGCCACTGGCCGTGCGGGCGTCAAGGAGGCCTTCCTCCTGCGCCGGGGTGATGTCAGCGTGCTTCGCCATGCGCGTCACAGCCCTTCCGTGGTGAGGTCGGCGTCCGCGTCGCGGACCACCTGGGTGCCGATGCCCGCCGTCGTGAAGACCTCGAGCAGCATGGAGTGCGGGAGTCGGCCGTCGACGATGTGGGACTGCGGCACTCCCCCGTCCACGGCCTTGAGGCAGGCCTCCATCTTGGGGATCATGCCGGACTGCAGGCTCGGCAGCATGGCGCGCAGCTGATCGGCGGTCAGGGAGGAGATGAGCGAGTCCTTGTCCGGCCAGTTCGCGTACAGACCCTCGACGTCGGTCAGGATCACGAGCTTGCTGGCGCCCAGCGCTTCGGCCAGGGCGGCCGCCGCGGTGTCCGCGTTGACGTTCAGCACGTCCCCGGTCGGGGAGCCGTCGGGCCCGATCTCGGGGGCGACCGTGGAGATGACCGGGATCCGTCCGGCCTCCAGGAGGTCGTGGATGGCGCGGGGGTTCACGCCCACGACCTCGCCGACGAGGCCCAGGTCCACGGTCTCGCCGTCGACCTCGGTGCCCGTGCGGATCGCCTGGAGGAGCCCGCCGTCCTCGCCGGAAAGGCCCACCGCGTACGCGCCGTGGTTGTTGATGAGGCCCACCAGCTCGCGGCCTACCTGGCCCGTGAGGACCATGCGCACGACGTCCATGGCCTCGGGGGTGGTGACGCGCAGCCCGCCCTTGAACTCGCTCTCGATGCCCAGCCGGGCCAGCATGGAGTTGATCTGCGGACCGCCGCCGTGCACGACCACGGGTCGCACGCCCACGTGGTGCAGGAAGACGATGTCCTCCGCGAAAGCCCGTCGCAGTTCCTCGTTGATCATGGCGTTGCCGCCGTACTTGATCACCATGGTGTTCCCGGCGAAGCGCTGGATCCAGGGCAGGGCTTCGATGAGGGTCTCGGCCTTGGACTGAGCCTGGCTGAGATCCCTCGTCAAGCTGGAGGTCATGTCTCTCCTAGGGCGTGGGTGGTGCGCTACTCAGCTGGAGTAGGCGCTGTTTTCATGCACGTAGTCGTGGGTGAGGTCGTTGGTCCAGATGGTGGCCTCGTCCTCGCCGGCGTTCAGGTCGATCTCCACGAGGACCTCGCGGTCCTCCAGGCTGACCAGCGAGCGGTCCTCGCCGATCCCGCCGTTGCGGCAGATCTGCACCCCGTTGATGGCCACATTGAGCCGGTCAGGGTCGAAGACGGCGTCCGTGGTGCCCACGGCCGAGAGCACGCGGCCCCAGTTCGGGTCCTTGCCGAAGATCGCGGTCTTGAAGAGGTTCGAGCGCGCGACGGCGCGGCTCACCGTCTCCGCGTCGAGCTCGCTGGCGGCGTTGAAGGTGCGGATGGCGATGTCATGCGCGGCGCCCTCGGCGTCGCCGATGAGCTGGCGGGCCAGGTTCTTGCACACTTCCTGCAGTCCCTTGCCGAACTCCTCGCCGGTCGGGTAGGAGCCCGAGGCGCCGGAGGCGAGCAGCAGGACGGTGTCGTTGGTGGACATGCAGCCGTCCGAATCGGCGCGGTTGAAGCTCAGACGCACGGCCTCGCGCAGTTCCGCGTCCAGGAGCTCCGGGCTGACGATGGCGTCCGTGGTGATGACCACGAGCATGGTGGCCAGACCGGGGGCGAGCATGCCGGCCCCCTTGGCCATGCCACCGATCGTGAACCCGGTGCCGAGCGGATCGAACCCGATGTAGCTGGCTTCCTTGCTCACGGTGTCCGTGGTCATGATGGCCTCGGCCGCGGCGGACCCGGCGTCCGGACCGGCGTTGTCCACGAGCAGTTCCAGACCCGGCAGGATCTTGTCCATGGGCAGCTGCTCACCGATCAGTCCCGTGGAGCAGACGGCGACGTCCCCGGCGGAGACGCCGAGCAGCGCGGCGAGCCGCTCCGCCGTCGCGTGCGTGTTCTGGAAACCCTGCGGGCCGGTGCAGGCGTTCGCGCCGCCCGAGTTCAGCACCACCGCGTCCACGCGCCCGTCCGCGATGACCTGGCGCGACCAGTGCACGGGAGCCGCGGCCACCCTGTTCGAGGTGAACACCCCGGCTGCGTGCTTCGTCGGCCCGTCGTTGATGACCAGGGCCATGTCCGGCTTGCCGCTGGCTTTCAGGCCTGCGGTGATGCCTGCTGCACGGAAACCGAGGGGAAGGGTGACACTCACGGGGCGACTCCAAGCTGGGCGAGCCCCAGGGATTCGTCGAGACCCAGGGCGATGTTCATGGACTGCACGGCACCGCCTGCGGTGCCCTTGGTCAGGTTATCGATTGCCGCACTGACAATCACCCTTCCCGTGTGCGCGTCGTACGCCAGCTGGAGGACGGCATGGTTGGAACCCTGCACGGACTTGGTGGTCGGCCACTGTCCTTCGGGCAGGAGGTGCACGAAGGTCTCGTTCTCGTAGGCGTCCTGCCAGGCCGCACGGAGCTCCTCCGCGCCGACGCCCGGCTTGACCCGCGCCGTCGCCGTCGTCAGGATGCCGCGGCTCATCGGGGCGAGCGTCGGGGTGAAGGAGACCGTGACGGGCTCCCCGGCGGCGTTGCCGAGGCCCTGTTCGATCTCCGGGGTGTGACGGTGGCCGCCGCCCACGCCGTACGGCGACATGGAACCCATGACCTCGGAGCCGAGCAGGTTCACCCTGGCGGCCTTCCCGGCGCCGGACGTGCCGGAGGCGGAGACGATCACGACGTCCTGCGGTTCGAGCAGGCCGGCCGCGAAGCCCGGAGTGAGAGCGAGGAGGGCCGACGTCGGGTAGCAGCCCGGGACGGCGATGCGCTTGCTGCCGCGGAGCTTCTCCCGCTGACCGGGGAGCTCGGGCAGGCCGTACGGCCACGTGCCCGCGTGCGGCGAGCCGTAGAACTTCTCCCACGCGGAGGCGTCCTCGAGGCGGTGGTCCGCGCCGGCGTCGATCACCAGGGTGCCCTCGGGAAGCTGCGCGGCGATCTCGGCGGAGGCGCCGTGCGGGAGCGCGAGGAACACCACGTCATGTCCGGCCAGGTTCTCCACACTGGTCTCTTCCAGGATGCGGTCACCCAGGGTGTGAAGCTGCGGCTGAACGCTGCCCAGCCGGGCCCCGGCGTTGCTATGGGCGGTGATGGCGCCGATGGTCACTCCGGGATGGGTGGCCAGCAGGCGCAGCACCTCTCCCCCTGCGTAACCACTGGCTCCGGAAACGGCGACGGAAATGCTCATGCGGACACTGTACACCTCGAAGCAAGAATATGCACTGCCACAAATATTTATGCATCGGCATGGCGCGGTGACCGCTCCGGAGCCACTGCATAAGATGTCCCTGACGGCAATCGAGAGGGATACGGGAGGCACAGACCATGCACGCCATCATCGCCCAGGAGACCGGCGGACCAGAGGTGCTCGAGTACACCGAGACGGACATCCCCCAGCCCGGGCCCGGGCAGCTCCGCTTCCGCGTGGCCGCCACCGGGGTCAACTTCATCGAGACCTACCAACGGGAGGGCATCTACCCTCTGCCGTTCCCGTGGACCCCCGGAGCGGAGGCGTCCGGCGTGGTCGACGCCGTGGGCGAGGGCGTGACGGGCTTCGCGGCCGGCGACCGGATCGCCACCGCCGAGGCCTCCGCGAGCTACGCGGAGTACGCGATCGTCGACGCGGACAAGGCCCTGCCCGTCCCCGATGGACTGGACCTCGAGACCGCGGCGGCGCTTCCCCTGCAGGGCATGACCGCCCACTACCTGGCGACATCCAGCTTCCCGGCCGGGGAGGGCACGACCGCCCTGGTGCACGCCGGGGCCGGCGGCGTGGGGCTGCTTCTCATCCAGCTCCTCAAGGCCCGCGGCGCACGGGTCATCACCACCGTGTCCACTCCGGAGAAGGCCGACCTCGCGCGCCTCGCGGGCGCCGATCTGGTGGTCGACTACTCGGACTTCGCCACCCAGGCGCGGCAGTTCACGGATGGCCGCGGCGTGGACGTGGTGTACGACGGCGTCGGCAAGGACACCTTCGACTCCTCCTTGCAGAGCCTCCGGGTCCGCGGAACGCTCGTGCTCTTCGGCGCGGCCTCCGGTCCGGTCCCGCCCGTCGATCCCCAGCGGCTCAACCAGGGCGGCTCCCTGTTCCTCACCCGGCCGACCCTCGGCGACCACCTGCTGGACGCCGAGGAACGGCGCTGGCGCTCGGGCGAGGTCTTCGGCGCGGCGGCCGACGGTGGCCTGTCCGTGCGCATCGGCGCCCGGTACCCGCTCTCCCGCGCCGCCGACGCCCATCGCGATCTCGCCGCTCGGCGCACCACGGGCAAGGTGCTGCTGATCCCGGATGGCGACTGACCCTGCCGCGGCCCAGGACGGGCCAGGATACGACCTGACGCGACCCGGACACCGGCGCCTTCAGCAGAACTTCATCATTGGTTCACTCACGACAGAAAGGATGCTGGCGTGACCGAGCATCCCGCATCCTCCCCGCATGACCCTTCCCCCGCTCCGGAGGCCCCCGGCCCCGAGCCGGCGGCGGAGGCCGGCGGCGCGCCGTCGTCGCCCACGGGGACCGTCTACGAACCACAGATGCCGGGCGGACTCCTCGCGCCCCCGGAACGCACGCTGGTGGACATCTTCCTCGCCACGGTCGAGGCGTACCCCGAGGCCTCGGCCTTGGATGACGGAAAGAAGTCGCTCAGTTACGCCGAGCTGGCCGACGAGGTCCGCGCGTATGCCCGCAAGCTGCACCGCGCCGGACTCGGCGCCGGGGACAAGATCGGCATCCGGATCCCTTCCGGCACCAACGAGCTCTACATCGCCATCCTGGCCATCCTGCTGGTGGGCGCCGCCTACGTGCCGGTGGACGCCGACGACCCCGACGAACGCGCCCGCCTCGTGTTCAGCGAGGCCAAGGTCGCCGGCATCCTCAAGGCCAAAGGCGAGATCGTGGTGGACAAGAAGCGCCCCAAGCCCTTCCCGGCTCCCCGCATGCCGCTGCCCGAGGACGATTCCTGGGTCATCTTCACGTCCGGCTCCACCGGCACCCCGAAGGGCGTCGCCGTGCGGCACCGCAATTCGGCGGCCTTCGTGGACGCCGAGGCGCGGCTCTTCCTCCAGGCCGAACCCATCGGCACCGACGACCGCGTGCTCGCCGGGCTCTCGGTCGCCTTCGATGCCTCCTGCGAGGAGATGTGGCTCGCCTGGCGGCACGGAGCCTGCCTCGTCCCCGCGCCACGCGCCCTGGTCCGCACCGGCATGGACCTCGGGCCGTGGCTCATCAACCACGGCATCACCGTGGTCTCCACCGTTCCGACGCTCGCCGCGCTATGGCCCGCCGAGGCGCTGGAGAACGTCCGTCTGCTGATCTTCGGTGGCGAAGCGTGCCCGCCCGAGCTGGCCGAGCGTCTCGCCGTGGACGAGCGCGAGGTGTGGAACACCTACGGGCCCACGGAGGCCACTGTCGTGGCCTGCGCCGCTCCCCTCGGCGGGCCCGGCCCCGTGCGCATCGGTCTGCCGCTGGACGGCTGGGACCTCGCCGTCGTCGACGCCGAGGGCGTGCCGGTGGCGGAAGGCGAGACCGGTGAGCTGATCATCGGCGGCGTCGGCCTGGCACGCTACCTGGACCCCGCCAAGGACGCGGAGAAGTACGCGCCGATGCCCAGCCTCGGCTGGGAACGCGCCTACCGTTCGGGCGACCTGGTCCGGTATGAGGCCGAGGGCCTCATCTTCCAGGGCCGGGCGGACGAACAGGTCAAGCTCGGCGGGCGACGCATCGAACTCGGCGAGGTCGACGCGGCCCTCCAGGCGCTTCCGGACATCGCCGGCGCCGCGGCGGCGGTGCAGACCACCGCGGCCGGGAATCAGGTCCTGGTGGGCTACCTCGTGCCGGCCGGGGACGCCGAGCCGGACCTGGGCGTCCTCCGGGAGCTGCTCGGCGCGACCCTGCCCGCACCGCTCATCCCGCTCCTGACCACCACCGACAATCTGCCGACCAAGACGAGCGGCAAGGTGGACCGCAAGGCCCTGCCATGGCCCCTGACCGGAGGCTCGGCCGACGCCGCGGACGCCGCCCCGCTGAACCTTCCCGACGATGCCCAGTGGATCGTGGACACCTGGAGCGCCGTGCTCGGCGCCCCGGCCACGAGCCTCGACGCCGACTTCTTCGCCCACGGCGGCGGATCCCTCGCCGCCGCGCAGCTCGTCTCAGCCCTGCGACGCCGCTACCCCACCGTCACGGTGGCCGACATCTACGCCAACCCACGGGTCGGCGCTCTCGTGGAGGCCTGTCGCGCCTCCGTCCCGGACGGCGAGGCCGTCGAGGCGAAGGAACGCCTGGTCCGCCGGACCGCCCGGAAGACCCAGGTGTTCCAGACCCTCATGGGCGTGCCGCTGTTCATCCTGGTGGGCATGCGCTGGCTGACCTACCTCATGGCCGTCAACAATCTGCTCTCCGCCTGGGGTGTCCTGCACGCGGCGCCCACCGTCTCCTGGTGGTGGGTCCTGCTGTCCTGGGCCGTCTTCGTCAGCCCCCTGGGCCGGATGGGCATCGCCGTCCTGGCGGCGCGGGTGCTCCTGCGCGGCGTCACCCCGGGCGTGTATCCCCGCTCCGGACGGGTGCACCTCAAGCTGTGGCTCGCGGAGCAGATCCAGGACGCCGCGAGCGCGGTCAGCCTGGCCAGCGCTCCGTGGGTCCCGTACTACGCCCGCGCCCTGGGCGCGAAGCTGGGCCGCGACGTGATCCTTCACTCGGTGCCGCCCGTCACCGGTCTGCTGACGGTGGGCCGCGGCGCGAACGTCGAGCCGGAGGTGGACCTGTCCGGCTGGTGGGTCGACGGCGACACCGTCCACATCGGCTCCGTCTCGATCGGTCCCGGAGCCACCATCGGCGCGCGCAGCACGCTCATGCCCGGCGCGAAGGTGGGCGCCGACGCGATCGTCGAGCCCGGCTCCGCCGTCACCGGCAAGGTCAAGGCCGGCACCACCGTGGCCGGCTCCCCCGCCGGCCGGACCGGCAAGGCGAAGCCCGCCTGGCCTGAGCAGGGGGATGCGAGTGAGGGCATCCGCGAGTTCAGCTGGTTCACCGCCTTCGCCGCGGCCTCCGGCCTGCTGGCGTGCATCCCGTTCGTGTCGGCCGCGGTGGCCGGACTCGTGGTCGTGGGCGCCCTGCACGGCGCGGCCTCGCTCTCCGAATCCCTCGGCGCGCTGGCCTGGTCCGTGCCGTTGGCCTCCGTGGTGTGGTTCCTCTGCAACGCGCTCCTGATCCTCGGGACGACCCGCGCCCTCGCGATCGGCCTCGTGGAAGGTCATCACCGGGTGCGCAGCCGGGTCGGCTGGCAGGTCTGGGCCACCGAGCGCGTCCTGGACATGGCCCGCGATCTCCTCTTCCCGATTTACGCCAGCCTCTTCACCCCGGTCTGGCTGAGGCTGCTGGGCGCCACGATCGGCAAGAACGTGGAGGCCTCCACCGTCCTGCTGGTGCCGAGCATGACCACCGTGGGCGACGGCGCGTTCCTGGCCGACGACACGATGGTCGCCTCCTACGAGCTCGGCGGCGGCTGGCTCAAGGTGGCTCCCGCGAAGGTGGGCAAGCGGGCCTTCCTCGGCAACTCCGGGATGACCGCGGCCGGCCGCAGCGTGCCGAAGAACTCTCTTGTCGCGGTCCTCTCGGCCACGCCGCGCAAGGCCAAGTCGGGCAGCTCGTGGCTCGGCAGTCCTCCGGTCCGGCTGCGCCGTGTGGCACAGAGCACCGATGCGAGCCGCACCTTCGAACCGCCCACCCGCCTCAAGGTGGCACGGGCCCTCTGGGAACTGTGCCGCGTCTTCCCGGTCCTGCTGACGGGCTACCTCGCGGTAGGCGTCATGGTCCTCCTCGACGCCATCGCCCGCGGCGCCGGCTACTGGCCGGCCGCCCTCCTGGGGGGTCTCGTGGTCCTGGTCGCCGGAGCGGTCGCGGCCGCGAGCGCCGTCGTCGCCAAGTGGGTCCTGGTGGGGCGGATCCGCGAAGGCGAGCACCCGCTCTGGAGCTCGTTCATCTGGCGGAACGAGGTGGTGGACACGTTCATCGAGATGGCGGCCGCCCCGTGGTTCGCGCGGGCCGCGGCAGGGACTCCCGCCCTGGTGTGGTGGCTCCGGGCGCTCGGCGCGAAGATCGGTCACGGCGTCTGGTGCGAGAGCTACTGGCTCCCCGAAGCGGACCTGGTGACCCTGGGCGACGGTTCCACCGTGAACCGCGGCTGCGTGGTGCAGACTCACCTCTTCCACGACCGCATCATGGCGATCGATACCGTAACGTTGGAAGCTGGTTCCACCATGGGGCCGCACGGCGTGATCCTGCCCCAGGCATCCCTGGGCAGCGGGGCCACGGTCGGCCCCGCGTCGCTCGTGATGCGGGGTGAAGCGGTTCCGGCCGGGAGTTACTGGATGGGTAATCCGGTCAGCCCCTGGCGCGGACCGTAGCAGCTCCCGCATCGTCCCCGTCCCCGACCCTGGATGACCCTCTCCCCCATGTCTGAGCACCACGGCAAGAAGCACCCCGCCTCCACGATCCCGGACCCGTACACCCCCGGGCACGGGAGCGCGGACTACAGCGTCCGGCACTATGATCTGGAGCTCGACTGCCGCCTGGCGAGCAACCGGCTGCAGGGCGTGGCGATCCTCCGGGGGCGCGCGAACGTGAAGCTCTCCCAGATCGCGCTGGATCTCGCCGGTCTCAAGCCGACCAAGATCCAGCTCAACGGCTCACGGGTGGCGAAGTTCGCCCAGCGCGGCGAGAAGCTCGTCGTCAACGCCCCGCACAGCATCCCGAAGGGCGAGGACTTCCTCCTGGAGGTGCGCTACGAGGGCAATCCGCGGCCGCGCCGTGGCACCTGGGGCGAGGTCGGCTGGGAAGAGCTGCGCGACGGCGTGCTGGTCGCCGGGCAGCCGGACGGGGCGCCGTCGTGGTTCCCGTGCAATGACCACCCGAGCCAGAAGGCCTCCTACCGCTTCACCGTGACCACCGACGCCGGCTACCGCGTGGTGTGCAACGGCCGCCTCGTGGAGCACCGCCGGAAGTCCAGCCGCGAGACCTGGGTGTTCGAGCAGAAGGAGCCGATGGCCTCCTACCTGGCGACGCTCCAGATCGGGCGGTACACCACGTTCGACGTCGACGGCGCCCCGGGCGCTGTCCCGATCCACGTCGCGGTGCCGCCGTCGCTCCGCGGGCAGGCCGAGACGGGTCTGGCCCGGCAGCGCGACATGATGGACCTCTTCGAGGACCGCTTCGGGCCGTACCCCTTCGGCGAGTACACCGTCGTGGTCACGGAGGACGAGCTGGAGATCCCCCTCGAGGCGCAGGCGCTGTCGATCATCGGGCGCAACCACCTCGCCACCGAGTGGGAGGCCCAGCGCCTCGTGGCCCACGAGCTGAGCCACCAGTGGTTCGGCAACTCCCTGACCGTCGGCAGCTGGAAGGACATCTGGCTGCACGAGGGTTTCGCCTGCTACGCCGAGTGGCTCTGGAGCGAGGCCAGTGGCACGCTCAGCACCCAGTTGCGGGTGCTCGCGGCCTGGCGCAAACTCGCGGATCAGGCCCAGGATCTGGTGATCGGCGATCCCGGCCCCCGGGACATGTTCGATGACCGCGTATACAAGCGGGGCGCCCTGGCCCTCCACGTGCTGCGGACGGCCATGGGCGACGAGCAGTTCTTCACCCTCCTGCGGGAGTGGACCCGTGAACACCGCCACGCCACGGTCACGCCACAGGAGCTCTTCACCCTCGCGGATTCACTGGCGCCGGGGCTCGACGCGGCCGCGCTGCTCAAGCCATGGCTGTACGAAAAGCACCTTCCGCCGCTGCCGGCACCGCTGCCGTGAGCACGTGCGGAGGCAGCCCCTCCGCACGTGTTGCGAGCTGCACCACTCCGGGCGCGTAGGCCGTCGCGCCTTTCGGGGGCGTTCCGCTGGTGCCGCTTCCGGGCGCGGCCAGGACTAGGATCCCTGCCGGATCCTTCCTCAGACCGTGACCGTCGCGCTTGGCCACGGCTTCCTTGGCGGCCCACAGCGCAGCCCGTTCGGCGTTCCGTTCCCCGGGTTCCTGCGTCCGGAGCCAGTCGCGTTCCCGTCCGTCGAGGGCGACGTCGTCGAAGCCGTCGAAGATCTCGCGATGCAGGGTGAGGTCCAGACCGATCCGGAAGCCCGGCTCCACCTCCGTTACGACGACGACGGCGCCCCACTCCCCGGCGCGGCTGGCGGACAGTGCGACGTCGGTCAGCCGCGGCGGCCTCGCGGAGCCGGGGGCGGCGGTGTGGGCGTTGGCGGTGTGGTCGGAGTCGAGGTGGCTCGTGTCGGCGGGACCCAGGCTTACCGCGCTCCCGGGCTGAGAGTCTGCCGGGACCCGCTCCACGACCACGTATCCCGGCGTGCCGTGACCCGCCGCCGGACCGCAGTCCGGGCACTCGTAGGCACTCACGAATCGTCGCGGATCGATTCCGAGGGCGTCCGCCAGAAGCTTGCGCTGGATCCGTCGCAGCGTGCCGAAGCGCACCCCCGCAGCAGCCGAGGTGAAGGCGCGCGCCCGGTCCCGTTCAGCGTCGTCGAGGGGCGGAAGGCCGGCGTCGCGCGCGGCGTCGTCCAGGGAGCCCAGCCAGGTGATCACGCGCATGAATCCATTGTCCCCGGTCCGGCGGCGCGGCCCTCGCATCCCGTTCAACCGCCGTTCATCGGCCGCGTCTACGGTGACGCCATGAGCATCCTGAACCACTCGCTCACGGGGATCCAGCCGCCGCTCGGCTACTCCGTGCTGGACAATGATGACGACGATCCCGTCCTGCTGGACGCCCAGGGCGTGCCACTCGACACGTGGCGTGAAGGCTACCCCTACAGCGAGCGGCTGGAGCGGCCCCGGTACGAGCTGGAGAAGCGTCTCCTGCAGATCGAACTCCTGAAGCTGCAGAAGTGGATCAAGGGGAACGGCCGTCGGCTGCTCCTCGTGTTCGAGGGCCGGGACGCCGCCGGCAAGGGTGGCACCATCAAGCGCTTCACGGAGCACCTGAACCCCCGCGGCGCCCGGGTGGTGGCGCTCGAGAAGCCCAGCAGCACCGAGCAGAGCCAGTGGTACTTCCAGCGCTACGTGAAGCACCTGCCCGCGGCCGGGGAGATGGTCCTCTTCGACCGCTCCTGGTACAACCGGGCGGGCGTCGAGCGGGTGATGGGTTTCTGCACCGATGAGCAGTATCAGGTGTTCCTGCGCCAGGTGCCGCTGTTCGAAGAACTCCTCGTCCAGGACGGCATCGACGTGGTGAAGTTCTGGTTCTCGGTGTCCCGCTCGGAGCAGCTGACGCGGTTCACCATCCGCCAGGTCGACCCGGTCCGTCAGTGGAAGCTCTCCCCCATGGATCTGGCGTCCCTCGACAAATGGGATTCCTACACGGAGGCCAAGGAGGCGATGTTCCTGGCGACCGACACCGACCACGCCCCGTGGACCGTCGTCAAGAGCAACGACAAGAAGCGCGCCCGCCTCGAGGCCATGCGCCACGTGCTGAACCTGTTCGACTACGACGGCAAGGACCCCGACCTCGCCACCGCCCCGGACCCGCTGATCGTGGGCCCGGCCTCGAGGATCTTCGAAGACGGAGAGCACCCGTCGAGCTAGGTCCGAGGCTGGCCGTGCCTGCCGCCCTCTTCGCTACCCCATCGCCGGCTCCCGTGCCTCGCATCTGGCTCCGCGTCTCGCATCTGGCTCCGCGTCTCTCCTCGACCCTCTCCCCGGCGTGAGCCCACGATCGACTGCTCCATACGATGCCGTTTCCGCCACAATTCCAGGAGAAACGGCATGGTATGGAGCAGTCGATCGCGTCTTGCACGAATCCCCGACGATGGAAGCTCGACGCCGTCTTAGACTGGTCGGATGAGGACGTTCGACTCCGCCTGGCCCGTTTCCGAGTATGCATTCCCGGGCCCTCTGCGGGATCAGCTCGTGGCAGCCCTGCTCGACGGGACGAAGACGTCCACGTCCTCACTGCTTCTTGAATACTCCGCGAACGAGCCGCTGCCGCGCGCGGGCGACCGGTCCGTCGTCGTCGATTCAGCGGGTACGCCGGTCGCCGTGGAGACGGTGATCACGGTGGAGGTATGCCGACTTGCTGCGGTGACTTTGGAGCATGCCCTGGCCGAGGGCGAGGGCTTCGGGTCGGTCGACGAGTGGCGCTCCGCCCATGAGGGGTTCTGGCACTCCGACGAGTTCCGCGATTCCCTTGGGGACCCTGGATTCCACGTCACCGACGAGACCGAGGTCGTTTGCGTGAGGATGAGCGTCCAAACCCTTTAAACACATCGACTGCTCCCTACGATGCCGATTTCCCCGGATTTCCGGAGGTTTCGACATCGTACGGAGCAGTCGATGGTGGTGCGAGGGCGTCAGCGCTGGACGGCTCCGAAGCGCTCCGCCGCGAGCGCGACAGCCCCCGCGCGGGCCTCGGAGGCCTCGTCCGCGGTCAGCGTGCGGTCGTCCGCACGGAACCGCAGGCCGAAGGCCAGGGACTTCTTGCCCTCCGGGATCCCGGTGCCGACGTACACGTCGAACAGCGCGACATCCTCCAGGAGCTCTCCGGCCCCTTCACGCAGCGCGTCCTGAACAGCGGCGGCCGGCTGATCGCCGTCGACGATCAGCGCCACGTCCTGTGTCGCCACCGGGAAGGTGGAGATGGGCTTCGCCACGACGACGTCGGCCGCCGCGTCGAAGAGGACATCGGCATCGATCTCGAACGCGACCGTACGGGCCGGCAGGTCGAGGGACTTCACCAGCTTGGGGTGAAGCTCGCCCGCGTAGCCGACGAGTTCGCCGGACCGCAGACGCAGCACGGCGGTGCGGCCAGGATGGAATGCCTGGTGCGCACCCTGCTCCACCACGACCTCGACGCCGAGGACATCGGCCACGAGCCGTGCGGCGTCGACCGCGTCGGCCCAGTCCCACGCACGCGGCGCGTGACCGGGCGCTGCCGGGCTGTCCTTGCCGGTGAAGACGCCGGCGATGTGCTGTGGCTGCGCGGGGATGCCCTGGTACAGACCCTCCAGCACCTCGTCGGAAGGCTTGGCGCCCAGCGGCGGGATGCCCGGGGTGCCCAGCTCGCCCTCCGGCAGGAACACTAGACCTGCTTCGTACAGCGCCAGGTCACGGAAACCACGCGAGATGTTGCGCTTGGCGGTGTCGATCAGACCAGGGAGCACGGAGGTCCGCAGCCAGCCGAACTCCTCGCTCAGCGGGTTGGCGAGCTTGACGGCCTGCACCGCGGCGCCGGCCTCGGGCGTGCCGAACACGTCGTTGGACGTCTTCGAGACGAACGGGTAAGCGAGCACCTCGACCAGACCGGAGTCGGCGAGGGCCTGCATCACGCGGCGGCGCTGCTTCTGGACACGGCTCAGGCCGCGGCCGGGAGGCGCCACCGGGAGGGTGGCAGGGATCTTGTCGTAGCCGACCAGGCGGGCGATCTCCTCGGAGAGGTCCTCCTTGGTCTCCAGATCGTTGCGCCAGCTCGGAGCGGTGACGGTCCAGCCGCCTTCGGTTTCGGTCACGGTCGCGCCGAGGTCCGTCAGGCTGCTCACGATCTGCTCGGGGGTGTACTCCACACCGATCCGTGCGGACACGAAACCGGACGGCAGGAAGATGGTCACCGTCTCCGGCGCCGTTCCGACATCAGTGCCTGCGTCGTCGGCGGTCCCGCCGGCGAGTTCCACGAGCAGATCCACCACGCGCTGCGCGGCCACAGGAGCCAGGTACCAGTCGACGCCGCGCTCGAACCGCTTGGACGCTTCGCTCGGCAGCTTATGACGGCGACGGGCGCGCGCGATCGAGATCGTGTCGAAGTGAGCGGCCTCCACCAGGATGTCCTTGGTGCCCGCGGACACCTCGGTGCGGGCCCCACCCATGACACCGGCGATACCGATCGCACCGGAATCGTCCGCGATGACCAGGTCCTCGGCGTCGAGCGCACGGTCCTTCTCATCCAGCGTGACGATCCGCTCGCCCGGAAGGGCACGGCGGACGACGATGCCGCCCTCGAGGGTGTCCAGGTCATAGCAGTGGTTCGGCTGTCCGAGCTCCAGCATGACGTAGTTGGAGATGTCGACCGGCAGGCTGATGGAGCGGATGCCCGCGAGGCGCAGCCGGGAGACCATCCACTGCGGCGTGGGACGGCTCGCGTCCACGCCGCGGACCACACGGGCCACGAAGCGGTCACAGCCGGGAACCCCGTAGATGGGGGCCTGGTCGGACAGCGTGACCGGGTAACCCTCGCCCAGCGCGGCCGGCACGGAGACCTTCGAAGCCGGGTCGGTGAAGGCGGTGCCGGTGGCATGAGCGTACTCACGGGCCACACCCCGGATGCTGAAGGCGTAGCTGCGATCGGGAGTCACGTTGATCTCGGCGGCCTCGTCATTCAGCCCGAAGAGCTCCAGTGCGTCGGTGCCGAGTTCCGGGTCCAGACCGAGCGTGGACAGCACGATGATCCCGTCGTGCTCGTCGCCCAGTCCGAGTTCACGGGCGGAGGCGATCATGCCGGCGGAGACGTGCCCGTAGGTCTTACGCGGCGAGATGTGGAAGTCACCCGGCAGGACGGCGCCCGGAAGGGTCACCACCACCTTGTCACCCTCCACGAAGTTGTGGGCGCCGCAGACGATGCCCTGGACGCCCGAGGGCTCGATGCCCTTGCCTTCCAGCGTCTGCTCCTGGCCTTCCGGGACCACGCGGACCTGGCACCAGTTGATGGTCTTGCCGTTGGACTGCGGTTCCTTGACGAGGGACAGGACCTGGCCCACCACGACGGGACCGGAGATCGAGTCGGCCGGACGGTGCACCTCCTCCTCTTCGAAACCGACGCGGACCAGGTCCGCCATCAGGTCCTCGGAGGACGCGCCTGCAGGAAGCTCCGTGTATTCACGGAGCCAGGAAAGTGGAATGCGCACGCTTAGATCTCCATCCCGAAGTGCTCGCTGAAACGAATGTCGCCCTCGATCATGTCCCGCATGTCGGATACCTCGTTGCGGAACATGAGGGTGCGCTCGATGCCCATGCCGAACGCGAACCCGGAGTAAACCTCCGGGTCGATCCCGGCCGCGCGGAGCACGTTCGGGTTGACCATGCCGCACCCGCCCCACTCGATCCACTGAGGACCGCCCTTGGCGCCCGGGTGCCAGATGTCGAGTTCGGCGCTCGGTTCGGTGAAGGGGAAGTAGTTGGGGCGCAGCCGGATCTTGGCCTCCGCGCCGAACATCTGCCGCGCGAAGTGCTCCAGGGTGCCACGCAGATCCGCCATGGACAGACCCTTGTCGATGGCCAGGCCTTCGAACTGGTGGAACACCGGCGTGTGGGTGGCATCCAGCTCGTCGGTACGGAACACCTTGCCCGGGCACAGCACGTAGACCGGGAGCTCCCGCTCCAGCATGGAACGGACCTGCACCGGCGAGGTGTGGGTGCGCAGCAGGAGGTGGGCCTCCGGAGGCTCCACGAAGAAGGTGTCCTGCATCTCGCGCGCCGGGTGGTCCGGCTGGAAGTTCAGAGCGTCGAAGTTGAACCACTCGGACTCGAGCTCGGGGCCTTCCGCGATCTCCCAGCCCATGCCCACGAAGATGTCGCAGACCTGCTCCTGGAGCACGGAGAGCGGGTGGCGGGCACCGGCACGGCGACGGCGCGGCGCGGCGGTGACGTCCACGGTCTCCTCGAGGAGGATCCGCGCGTCGTTCTCCTCCTCCAGCACCACGGTGCGGGCGGCGAGCGCCTTGTTCACCTGGCCGCGGGCACCGCCGATGAGCTTGCCGGCGGCGCTCTTCTGGTCCTTGGGCAGATCGCGGATGGCCGCGTTCGCCTGGCTCAGAGGCGATTTCTCACCGGTGTGCGCCAGCCGAGCGATCTTGAGCTCCTCAAGATCGGCGGCCTCCTCAAAGGCTGCCAGGGCTTCTGCGACAGCATTCTGGAGAGCGGCCTCATCCAACGGGCTGGGGGCCATGACTTCCTTAGTGGTCTCTGACATGTACCGTGTTTTCGGGTCGAAGGGGTGGTGACGGGCCAATCAAGGCCCTGCACAAGTCTAGTACGCGGCCCGTCGTAGGCTGGGCCCATGTCTGGCATGTGGAAAACCCGGGCGGCACTGAACTGGGTGAATCTGAGCACGCCGCTCGGCCTCGCCGTCGCACGTGCCGCGCGCTGCCCCGTCGACCGAGGTCCGCACGGTCTCTGGCTGGCCCGCGACTACCCCTGGGCGTTCCCTGCCGGAGGCGCCTTCACGGTGGGATCCGTGATCCTCGCGCGACCCGGCCTGTTCGTCGAGAGCGACCCGCGCCTGCTCGCTCACGAGGCTCGCCACGCCGCGCAGTACGCGGCCTGCCTGGGGCTGCCCTTCCTGCTGTTCTACGGTCTCTGCGCCGCCTATTCCGTCTGGCGGACGGGCAGTCCGGCTCTTGCGAACCCCTTCGAACGGGACGCGGGCCTTGAAGCGGGTGGCTATATTGGGCCGCAGGACCAGGATCGGTTCTGACCATTCCCTGAGGGGACACGGCGAGAGGAACGGCATGGAAACACCGACACGGACCATCTCCGTCACCGGGCACGCGAGCGCCCCTGCGGTGCCGGACATCGCGACGGCACACCTGAGCATCGAAACGCTGGCCGGCTCCGTGGAGGAGGCGTTCGCCCAGTCCGGACGCACCCTCGACGCGCTGCGGGACGCCTTGCACTCCGCGGGCGTCGAACCGCGCGACATCGCGACCACGGACCGTTCGCTCCGCGCGGAACGGAAATGGCGCGACGGGCACGACGACGGCCTGCTGGGCTACGTCGCCCGTGGCACGGTGCGCGTGACGCTCCGCTCCCTGCCCGCCGCCGCGGGCGTCCTGCAGAGCGCCATCGCCGCCGGAGGGGAACAGGCCCGGCTCGAAGGATTCTCGCTCGAAGTCTCCGACCCCACCGCGGTCCGGTCGCAGGCCCGTGAGGCCGCCTGGCAGGACGCCCTCGCCCGGGCGTCCCAGCTCGCGGTATCGTCGGGCGTCACCCTCGGCCAGGTCCTCCGCATCGAGGAAGGCTCCGCCGGTGGCGGGCTCCCTCCCATCGCCTTCGCCCGGGTCGCCGCCGCACCGCACGCGGACGGCGCCATCCAGGCAGGCGAACAAGAGGTCCAGGTGTCGCTCGGCGTCACGTGGTCCGTCGCCTGAAGACACCGGCCGAAGCCGCCTCCCAGAGCAGTTTGACCGCGCCCCCTTGAACTCCGTTCGAACATATGTTCGAATACTTGCATGAGATGGGACGCACAGGCACTCCAGCCGGCACTGGTGGACACCGCCACTGCCCCGACGGCCGCCCCGCTGTTGCCGATGGCGGGCCTGCTGCGTTCCATCTCTACGCCCGAGTTCGCGGGGATCACCTTCCATGAGGTCACCGCGAAATCGGTGCTCAACAAGGTCCCGACTCAGTCGACCATGCCGTTCTCGTGGACCATCAACCCCTACCGGGGCTGCAGCCATGCGTGCGTGTACTGCTTCGCGAGGAAGAGCCACACCTATCTGGACTTCGACTCGGGCCTCGACTTCGATTCGCAGGTGGTGGTCAAGGTCAACGCGGCGGAGGTGCTGCGGGCCGAGCTCGCCCGCCCGTCCTGGAAGCACGACCACGTCGCGCTCGGCACCAACACGGACCCGTACCAGCGCGCCGAGGGGCGGTATCAGCTGATGCCGGGCATCATCGAGGCCCTGGCCGAGTCGGGGACTCCATTCTCGATCCTGACCAAGGGGACACTCCTGTCCCGGGACATCCCCCTCCTCCGCGAAGCCGCACAGGCGGTGCCGATCGGGCTCGGGATCTCGCTGGCGATGATGGACGAGGAGCTTCAGGCCGCCATCGAACCGGGCACCCCGGGTCCGCGGGCCCGCCTGCGCCTGGTGTCCCGGCTGCGCGAGGCCGGACTGCCGTGTGGCGTCATGGCCATGCCGATCCTGCCCTATCTGAGCGATTCGGATGATGATCTGGACGCACTGTTCTCCTCACTCGCGGCCGCCGGGGCCACCGGCGTCACCGCCGGAGCGCTGTATCTGCGCCCGGGCACCCGCGAGTGGTTCATGTCCTGGCTGGCCCGCGAACACCCCGCCTTGGTCGGAAAGTACCGCCGCCTGTACGCCGGCCCGAAAGGCCAGGGCTCATACGCCGATCCCGGCTACCGGAAGTGGCTCGCCCAGCGGGTCGCCTTCTTCAAGAGGAAGCACGGCTTCCCGACGTCGAACGGCTTTGCGCATTCCGAACTGCAGCAGTCCGAAGGGCAGCAGGCTTCCTCTGCCTCGGGGCCTGCCGTGAACCGGGAGGTGCCTGCAGGACTCGGCGCGGCCCGCAGCACGGACGGCGCCGTCACGGAGTTCCATCCGGACCCACGGGTCGAGGAGGCCCGCTACCCCGAAGGCAGCATGGCGTCCCTGAAGAACTGGACCCCGCCGTCACAAGGCGGGCCGTCAGAAGCCAGGCCGTCACAGGCCATCATGAACGGCACCGGTCAGTCCCCCACCGGAGTCACATCACGGTTCGCCGGGCCGCCGACGTGGCGCACCCGCTGGAACTCCGCGGGGACCGGCACGCAGGAGCCACTGCCGGCCCCAGGTTCCGAAAGCGGTCACCGTCTCCCGGGACGGAGTCTGTCAGGAACCGGTCGCCCGGCGGAGGACGGCGTCCACGATCGGGAAGTCCGCCGGAATCCACGGCAGGGCGTGCAAGGCGCCCTCTTCTAGAGGGACCCAGCGCAGTTCGTCGTGATCTTCGAGAGCTTGCGGCTCACCCTCGCTGATCTCCGCGAGCCACACTCGCATGGTCGCCTTCTCGTTGAGCACCCAGCCGTGATCGGCGCCGGACAGGATCTCGGGTCCCAGCGCCACCGAGATCCCGAGTTCTTCACGGAGCTCCCGGTGCAGGGCGGCCTCCGGCTCCTCGCCCGGTTCGACTTTTCCGCCCGGAAACTCCCAGAGCCCTGCCAGGCTCTCAGGGGCGCTGCGCCGGGCGCAGAGCAGCGAATGGGGCTCGGTGAGGGAATCCAGGACGGCGGCGCCGACCACGAGGCGAGGTGCGATAGTCATCGCGGACCAGTCTAGATCCACCCCGTCACGGCACGCGGAGACCGAAAGAAATAGCGCCCAGGGCTTTCACGTTGCGACAATGGAAAGAATGGTCCCGACGTCGTGATCACAGACCAGCCCACCCCCTCAGTCAAGGACCTTCCGTGACCACCTCTCCCCCGGCCGGGATCATCGCACCTCCTCGCCTCTCCTCCGCCGCCCTCACCCGGGCGATCATCGCGCTCGCCATGGGCGGATTCGCCATCGGCACCGTGGAATTCGCCATGATGGGCCTGCTCCGGGAAGTCGAACATGGACTGCACCTGACCACTCCCCAGGCGGGAACACTGATCTCCGCATACGCCCTGGGCGTCTGCGTGGGCGCACCCCTGCTGGCGGCCTTCGGCGCGCGGCTTCCGCGCAAGCGCCTCGCCATCGGACTCATGCTGTTCTACGCCGTCGCCAACGCATCCAGCATGCTCGCCGACAGTTACGGCGCCATGGCCCTCTCACGCTTCATCTCCGGCCTGCCCCACGGCGCCTACTTCGGCATCGCGGCGGTGATCGCGGCGTCCCTGGTGCCTGCGACGAAGCGCGGCTGGGCGATCTCCATGGTGATGACGGGCCTGACCGTGGCGAATGTCATCGGCGTCCCGTTCGCCACCTGGCTCGGCCAGAACTTCGGCTGGCAGCTGCTCTTCGCCCTCGTCTCCGTGATCGCCCTGCTCACGGCCGGGGCCATCGCGCTCTTCGTGCCGTTCGAAGCAAGCATCCCGGGCGCCAGCATCCGGCGGGAACTCGGCGCCCTGAAGCGCGTCCAGGTGTGGATGGCGCTGCTGATCGGCACGATCGGCTTCGGCGGGTTCTTCGCCACGTACACGTACATCTCGCACACGATGACCGAGGTGAGTCATCTGCCGGAGAGCCTCATCCCGCTGGTGGTCGCCATCTACGGCCTGGGCATGGTCATCGGAACCATCGTGGGCGGCCGCCTCGCGGACAAATCCGTCATGGGCTCCATCTACCGTGCGCTCATCGCGATCGCCATCGCGCTCGTGCTGTACACCCTGGCGGCCCCGTGGGCGCCTGCGGCCCTCATCATGGTCTTCGTGGTCGGCGGCATCGGCTCCCTCCTCACCACTCCCCTGCAGACCCGCTTGCTGGACGCCTCCCCGGACGCGCCCAGCCTGGCGTCGTCGCTCAATCACGCCGCACTCAACCTGGCGAACGCCGCCGGCGCCTTCCTGGGCGGCGTGGTGATCGCCCTGGGTTACGGCTATACGGCACCCGCCCTCGTCGGCGCCGTCCTCGCCCTGCTCGGCCTCGGGGTCGCGCTCACGAGCGGGAGTCTGGAGCGTCGCTTCCCGGTCCAGTCCGTGCACCACGACATCGAACACTGAGCACTGAGCACCCGACGCCAGACGATCCGGTTCCGGAGACGGCGAAGGCCGGGCCATCAGGCCCGGCCTTCGCCGTCTCCGGTGCTTCCCGGCTTCCGTCAGACGGAGGCGCGGTAGATGTCCGGCTCGAGGTAGATCACCCGCGCCGTGGGAACGGCGGTGCGGATCCGGTTCTCGGCGTCGTCGATGGCCTGAGCGATCGCTGCGCCCGTGGCGCCTTCCGGGACGCTGAACTTCGCGGCCACGAGCAGTTCCTCGGGGCCGAGATGCAGGGTCTTGAGGTGGATGATGCGGGTGCCGTCCTCCTGGATGGCGCGCTCGATCGCGGCGACATCGTTCGCGCTGGCGGACTCACCGATCAGCAGTGACTTCGTCTCGAGCGCCAGGACGATGGCGATCGCCACGAGCAGGAGACCGATCATGGCGGTGCCGAAGGCGTCCCAGACGCCATCGCCCGTCACGAGGGTCATGGACACACCGAACAGGGCGAACACCAGACCGATGAGCGCGCCGAAGTCCTCCAGCAGGACCACGGGCAGTTCGGGCTGCTTGGCGTTGCGGACGAACCGCACCCAGCCCTGACGGCCGCGGAGGTGGTTCGCTTCGTGGATCGCGGTGCGGAAGGAGAAGCCTTCGGCGATGATCGCGCCCACCAGCACGGCGAGCGGGACCCACCAGAACGGCCCTTCGATGCCGTGCGGGTCGTGGAACTTCTCGTAGGCCTCATACAGGGCGAACAAGCCACCGACGCTGAACAGGACGATCGAGACGATGAACGCGTAGATGTACCGCTCACGCCCGTACCCGAAGGGGTGCTCCGCATCGGCGGCGCGTTTGGCCCGCTTCCCTCCCAGCAGGAGCAGCAGCTGGTTGCCGGAGTCGGCGACGGAGTGGATCGCCTCCGCCAGCATCGAGCTGCTGAGAGTGAAGGCGTACGCCACGAACTTCATCGCGGCGATGGCGAGATTCGCGGACAGGGCGGCCACCACGGCCTTGTTTCCGCCACTTGCGGACATGATTCCCCTTGAATGAGTTGGAGTGACAAATCATTCCAAGGCTAGTCGCACGCGGCGCGTCCCGGAGACGAAACGGGATCTTTGACGCCCCGTGGCACCGAAGGAATCAGGCCGGAGGGGTGCTCAGCGGCGCTGGGCGCGGGCGCTGGCGTAGAGGCAGACGGTCGCAGCGGTGCCGAGGTTCAGGCTTTCCGCCGAACCGTACACGGGCACTGCCACACGGTGGTCGCTCAGGGCGAGCTCCTCGGGGGCGAGCCCTTGGGCTTCGTTGCCGAAGAACCACGCGGTGGGTGAGGCCAGGTCGTACGACGGCGCCTGCTCACCGTCCAAGCGAGCGGAACCGGACGCCCCGAGCCGGCGAGCCGCGCTGGCGTCCTGGAGCTCGTCCAGGTCCAGGGAACCGTAACCGTCAGCGGCCAGGATGCCGATCCCCCGCTCCGCACAGCGCGCCGCGAGATCCGCGACGTCGACCCCGGTCACCACGGGGAGGTGGAAGAGCGAGCCGGCGGTCGAGCGCACGGCCTTGGGGTTGTAGATGTCGACGCTGGAGCCGGAGTAGATCACGGCGTCCGCGCCCGCGGCGTCCGCTGCCCGCAGGACGGTGCCGGCGTTGCCGGGATCGCGCACCTGGCACAGCACCGCGAGAAGGCGCGGTCCGGCGTCGAGCACTTCGTCCAGAGGGCGGTGCAGGAAGCGGCAGACGGCCACGATGCCCTGGGGATTGACGGTGTCGGCCATGGCGGCCAGCACCTCATCCGTGGCGATCCTGGTCCGGACCCCTTCGGCACCTGCGGCGAGTTCCGGGTATCGGTCCAGACAGGCCTGGCTGGCGTACAGCTCCGTGACCAGGCCCTCCTCGCCCCGGGACAGGCGTTCGCGGTGGGCCACGAGGGCCTCACGCACGGATTGCGGTCCTTCGGCGAGGAACAGACCCTGCCGGGAACGCGCCGAGCGCCCCGCAAGCCGGGCCACGTCTCTCACCCGGTCGGCCCGGGGATTGGACATGATGGCGGCTTGGGGGCGCTCGGAAAAGCTCACGCTGAGAAGGACTTACTAGTTCTTCGGGGCGGAGGTGTCAGCCGGCAGGGCGTCCTTGGCGAGCTTCACCAGAGCGGCGAAGGTGGCGGCGTCGGACACGGCCAGCTCGGCGAGCATACGGCGGTCAACCTCGACCTCAGCGGCCTTGAGGCCCTGGATCAGACGGTTGTAGGTCAGGCCGTTGGCGCGGGACGCAGCGTTGATGCGCTGGATCCACAGGCGACGGAAGTCACCCTTGCGCTTGCGGCGGTCGCCGTAGCTGTAAACGAACGAGTGGAGCAGCTGCTCCTTGGCCTTACGGTACAGGCGGGACCGCTGGCCGCGGTAACCCTTGGCGCGCTCAAGAACAACCCGACGCTTCTTGTGGGCGTTGACCGCCCGCTTCACACGTGCCACGTGCGTACTCCTTCAATCATTGGCCCGCTCGGCTCGCCCTCTCGGGCGGCTCAGGGCCTTAAGTGGTTGGCCATCCGGCCGGGAAATGGAACTTAGAGGCCCAGCATCTTCTTGATGACCTTGGCATCGCCCTTGGCGACGATGCGATCGCCGGCCAGGCGGCGGGTCAGGGTGCTGGGCTTGTGCTCCAGGTAGTGGCGGCGGTTGGCCTGCTGGCGCTTGAGCTTGCCGCTACCGGTCAGCTTGAAGCGCTTCTTGGCACCACTGTGGGTCTTCATCTTCGGCATGGGGACCGATCTCCTTACGTTGCCACAGGCCCTGGCGGGCCTGCGAATCACATTCCGGCATCCTGACGGACGCCGTTGGGCTTTCCGCCCTGGGCCCTCGTCATCGGAGGGCCGTCGGGCGAAGGACGGGTGTCTAGTTGGCCTTGCGGGCACCGGGCTTGGGAGCGCCCGGCTTCGGCATGGACGGCTTCGGCGCGGCGGCGGGCTTCGCAGCCGGCTTCGGCGTCGCGGCAGGCTTGGCAGCAGCAGGCTTGGCCGCGGCGGGCTTGGCAGCCGGCTTCGGTTCCTCCGCCGGGGCTTCCTTCACGGGAGCCTCTTCGACGACGGCTTCCTCGGCGGAAGCCTCCTCGACGGGAGCCTCCGCGACCGGAGCCTCTTCGACGACTGCCTCGTCAGCTGCGACATCCTCGAGCGGTGCTTCCACCGCTGCGGACTCGCTGGCCTTCAGAGCCTCGGCCAGCTGCTCGCCGAGGTTGTTGCTCAGCGGAGTGGCGTTGTCCGTGTCCACACGGTCCGACTCGGCCTGGGCCTTGGCTTCATTCTGAGCCTTGGCCTCGGCACGCTGTGCGGCGCGACGGGCTTCGGCCTTCGCTTCGGCCTTGTTCTTGAGCGGACCGATCACCATGACCATGTTGCGTCCGTCGATGCGCGGGGTGGACTCGATGACGCCGACCTCGGCCACGTCTTCGGCGAAGCGCTGGAGGAGGCGGATGCCCATCTCCGGACGCTGCTGCTCACGGCCACGGAACTGGATCATGGCCTTGACCTTGTCACCGGCGCCGAGGAAGCGCAGTGCGTGACCGCGCTTGGTCTCGTAGTCGTGCTTGTCGATCTTCAGGCGGAACCGGATTTCCTTCAGGACCGTGTTGGTCTGGTTCTTCCGGGCCTCGCGTGCCTTCACTGCGGCTTCGTACTTGTACTTTCCGAAGTCCATCAGCTTGCAGACAGGCGGCTTGGCCTGAGGCGCAACCTCAACGAGATCAAGGTCTGCTTCTGCGGCCAGACGGAGGGCGTCCTCGATGCGGACGATACCCACCTGCTCACCGGCTGGGCCGACCAACCGCACCTCGGGGACGCGGATACGCTCATTGATACGTGGATCGCTAATGTGTAGCTCCTGTTGCTCGTTGCCTTGTTCCACTGGCAATGAGAAAGGCCTCCTCTTGCCAGTGCAAGCGGAGGCCTCAGGAAACTGAGTCGGACAAAGATCACAGTGCCGGAACATCACCTGAGTGATGGACCTGCACAGGACTGCCGTCCTATTCTGACCCGGCGACCTTCAGTGTCCTGTTCCGGGGGCCTGAGCCCCTGGCCGAACGGCGGTCGACGCGGGTGGGAGAAATCTCCACTTGCAAACTAAGAGTAAATCTTACACGACTCCGGCACACGAATGCGAACGGCGCGCCCACACAGTGCTCGCGTCGGGTAACGACTCCCAGTTGGTCTGTGCCAAGCTTATCAAATGAGCACTTTTGAACACGAAGACCACGGCACCGCTGCGGGCGACCCCGCCGCCGGGCACACCCGCGACATCGCCGAAGTCCCCGCGGTCGAGGTCATCTCCACCGCGGCCGTCCACCTCATGAGCGCCGCCGCCGTGAAGCTCGGCCTCGCGGACGACCCGAACGCCGAGGACCTCAAGGACCTCGACGAGGCCCGCAAGCTCATCACGGCGCTGGCGGGCTTCATCACGGCGGCCGCGCCGGAGATCGGCTCCCAGCACGCCGGCCCGTTGCGCGACGGCCTGCGCACCCTGCAGCTCGCCTTCCGGGAAGCCTCCCTCATCAAGGATGAGCCCGGCAAGGGTCCCGGCGAGAAGTTCACCGGCCCCGTCAACTGACGCGGCACATCCGGCACGACGACGGCGGGGCGCCACCTGGAGAAGGTGGCGCCCCGCCGTCGTCGTGTCCGCGAGTCGTGAAGGGCGACGTGCCCCTCGTTCAGACCGAGGCGAGCCGCCGGCGGACGACGCGGGCCACCGTCGCCACGACGACGAGGAGCACCCCGGCCACGCCGATCGCCACGAATCCCGACCACGATCCGATCCGGTCGATGAAGAGGCCCGTCATCGGCGAACCCAGTGCGGTTCCGGCGGTGAGGAACGAGCCGTACCAGCCCATGGCCTCACCGCGCCGGTCCTCGTCCACCAAGTCGGCCACGTACTCCGACGCCGAGGAGAGCACCGGGGCGCAGAGCAGTCCGGGCAGATTGGAGAGCAGGGCCAGCGACCAGGTGTCCTGCGCGAAGCCCATCGGGATGGTCAGCACGGCCATCGCCAGGAGCAGCAGCATGGGTGAGACCTTGCGCTTCATCGCCCCGTAGAGGATGCCGCCCACCATCGAGGACGCGCACCAGAAGAAGAACACGATCCCCAGTTCCGCCTCGTTGCCGTGCTGGCGCAGCAGGCCGACGATCGACACATCGGTGCCACTGAGCACCAGGCCCGCGCCGGCCGCCGTCAGGAACACGGCGACCAGGGTGCCGCTGATCCACGAGAAGGACTTCACGAGTCGATGTCGCGCGTTCTCGCGCTCCGCCACCGCCGGTCCAGGAGGACGGGTGGCGACCTCCAGCAGTTCGCCGGCCGCGCCCTGGGGGTTGCCGGCGGCGGTGTCTGCCACCGCGTGCTCGGCGGCCTCGCACTCGGCCGCGCGCTGCTCCTGCTCCTCGTCAGCCGTGGCGGCTTCCTCACGGCGCGTGGGCGGGTTCATCCAGACCAGGAACAGGCCGGCGAGGGCCGTCAGCCAGCCGACCAGGGTCAGCCCCCAGACGGTGGACCAGGTGGTGGCCAGCACCGCGGCGGCGGCCGGACCGATCATGAAGACGAGTTCCGTGGCGATCGAGTCGAGCGCGTAGGCGGTCCGCATCCGCTCGCCGTGCACCAGCACACCCAGCGACTGACGGATCACGCTGAAGATCGGCAGGCTGAACGCGCCGCCCACCAGGGCGAGCGGGAGGATCCACTCGTAGGACACGTGCGGGATGACCGTCCAGATGACGGCTTCCGAGATGATCGACGGGATCAGCGCGACACGAAGTCCGGCGATGTCCACCCGGCGTCCGCGCCAGGGAGCGCCGACCGCGATGCCGATGGTGAACAGCGCCGCCGCGACTCCCGCCTCCGCGAAACCCTTGCCGAGGGTCAGCACGATGTGCAGCGTGAGCAGGATGCCCGACGCCGAGTGCGGAATCCTCGCGATCATCCCCACCAGCAGCAGCCAGCGGACATCCCGTTCGGCCAGCAGCTCCTTGTACCGTGCGAAGTTCACGTCTCTTGAAATCCTTTGCGCGAGTCGTGATCACCCCGCGCTTCCCGGCACGGAGGATCAGGGTTGGTGAAGGGTGACTTTGACCTCGATCGAATCAACACCCTCAGCAAGTGTTTCATTTCCCGCCCAGCTCTGCTGTAAAGCGGACACCACTGCACTGACCTGGGCCGATTCCAGTCCGGGCTTCAACGCCAGGATGACGCACAGCTCGGGTCCGAGGCCACCGCCCGGGACCTCCTCCCCCCGTGCGTCCCGGGACACCACGCCGGAGCCCCGACGCACCTGGATGTCCCCCACCTCCGAGTGCCCGACGGCGCTGGCGCGGAACGCCTCGGCGACATCAGGGTCCAGGTAGGACGGCATCCACGGCTTCTGCTGGGCCAGCGCCCACAGCGGGGCCCGGCGCACGACGAAGGTGTATTCGCTGCCGGGGTCGAGCACGAGCAGCTGCGCCTTCTCCGACACGGCCGACAGCGCGGCGCGGGCTGCGTAGGCGGCCACGGGACGGGCGTCCGGGTGCCAGGCCTCGAGGGCGCGCACCGAACTGAAGACCGGCATGGCGATCCGGCCGTCCGGGGCCTGCATGGTGACCATCGCCATATCGGCCTGCTTGTCGGCGTGCAGGCCGTCGTGACCTTCGCCCTCCTCGGCCAGCTGAGCCACGATCGGGATGAACACCCGGGAGGTCGCCAAGGCGTCGAGGACGCCGTCCTCTCCCCCGGTTCCGGCGCGCAGGGCGTTCAGCGCAGCCGTCAGACCGGGGTTCGCCTCGCCGTCGTCGTTCTCGAAGTTGTGGATGTGGGAGTCCTCGCCGGCCAGCGAGCGGCCCGCCCAGGGGCGCCCGGCCGAGTCGGTCGGGCCGCCGGCCCCGGCGAGTGCAGCGGCGATGTGGCCGGGAAGTTCGCGACGTTCCGTCATGCCGGCCTCAGCGGCGTCCGGCCACGTCGAGGGCTTCGGGCAAGGTGAAGGCGCCGGAGTACAGCGCCTTGCCGATGATCGCGCCTTCGACGCCGAGCGGGACCAGCGCGCGCAGCGCCTCCAGATCGGCCAGGCTCGAGATGCCGCCCGAGGCCACCACAGGCTTGCCGGTCTTCTCGACCATCTGCCGCAGAAGCTCGACGTTCGGGCCTTGCAGCGTTCCGTCCTTCGTCACGTCCGTGACGACATACCGCGCACAGCCGGCGTCCTCCAGGCGGGCGAGGACCTCCCAGAGATCGCCGCCCTCCTGAGTCCAGCCGCGGCCGGCGAGCGTGGTGCCCCGGACGTCCAGGCCGACCGCGATCCGGTCGCCGAAACGCTCGATCGCACGGGCGGTCCATCCGGGGTTCTCCAGTGCGGCGGTCCCGAGGTTCACACGGGCCACGCCGAGGTCGACCAGGGCGCGCTCCAAGCTGGCATCGTCCCGCAGCCCGCCGGAGAGTTCGACCTTCAGGTCGAGCGAGTTCACCACTTCGCGCAGGATCTCCGCGTTGTCACCCCGGCCGAAGGCGGCGTCCAGGTCCACGAGATGCACCCACTCGGCGCCGTTCTGCTGCCAATTGAGCGCGGCCTCCAGCGGTGTGCCGTAGCTGGTCTCGCTGCCGGCTTCGCCCTGGACGAGGCGCACGGCCTGGCCGTCGACGACGTCGACGGCGGGCAGCAGCTCGAGGACGGGAAGCTGGGTCTGGGTCATGATCCCTCCGGGTGGCGCGCGGAGCGCCTATTTCGAGTCAAGGGTGAACAGGTAGGCGGCGGCCAAAGCCATGGCCGCCAAAACGAAGAACGCGATGCTGAGCCAGCGCGGCTTCTTCTGCTGGATGAAGGAGATACCCCCACCGATCAGCAGACCGCCGAGGCCCATGAGCAGAATGGACCACATCAGGAATCAGCGCCCGTCTCCGGGGTCGTGGAGGGCTCCGTCGTGGACGCTGCACGTCCCTTGCGGAGTGAACCGACCCAGTTGCGGAGCAGCCGCGCCCCGGCCTCCCCGGACTTCTCCGGGTGGAACTGAGTGGCGCTCAGCGGGCCGTTCTCCACCGCCGCGATGAACGGGGCGCCATGCTCGGACCAGGTGACCTTCGGCGGAGCCATGTGCGGCTGCGTGACGTCGAAGTCCCAGGTCTGCACGCCGTACGAGTGGACGAAGTAGAACCGCTCGTCCTCCACGCCCTCGAACAGGAGGCTCCCCTCGGGGGCTTTGACGGTGTTCCAGCCCATGTGGGGCACCACGGAGGCCGGCAGCAGCTCCACCGTGCCGGGCCATTCGCCCATGCCTTCGGCTTCCACGCCGTGCTCGACGCCCTTTTCGAAGAGGACCTGAAGACCCACGCAGATGGCCAGCACCGGGCGTCCGCCGGCCACACGGCGGCCGATCAGGCGGATCGCGTCGACGTCCTTGAGTTCCTTCATGACCGTCGCGAACGCGCCGACGCCGGGAACGACCAGGCCGTCGGCATTGAGGACATCTTCGGGGCGTGCGCTCAGGGTCACCTGGGCGCCGGCGGCTTCGAGGGCGCGCACGGCGGACCGCACATTGCCCGAACCGTAGTCCAGCACGGTGACCGTCGGCTTGCCCTCCGGGCTCTCCGGCTTCCGTCCGGTGTGGGCGTCACGGACCGCCCCGTCCTCGAGGGACTGGGCGGGACCCGTCGTGTTGTTGTCCTGCTCGCTCACAGTGATCCCTTCGTGGACGGGATGCCCTCGACCCGGGGATCCGGTTCGATCGCCGCGCGCAGTGCACGGGCGAAGGCCTTGAACTGCGCCTCGACGATGTGGTGCGGATCGCGGCCGCGCAGCACGTCCATGTGGAGGCAGATCCCGGCGTGCAGCGTGATGGCCTCGAAGACGTGCCGGGTCAGCGAACCGGTGAAGTGCCCTCCGATGAGGTGGTACTCCTGACCGGCCGGCTCACCTTCGTGGACGAGGTACGGACGACCGGACACGTCGACGACGGCGCGGGCCAACGCCTCATCGAGGGGCACCGTCGCGTCGCCGAAGCGGCGGATGCCGGCCTTGTCGCCGAGCGCCTTCTTGAGCACCTCACCGAACGTGATGGCCACATCCTCGACGGTGTGGTGGGCGTCGATATGCGTGTCACCGGTGGCGCGGACCGTCAGGTCGATGAGCGAATGCTTGCACAGCGCATTGAGCATGTGGTCGTAGAACGGCACGGTGGTGCTGATGTCAGCCACACCGGTCCCGTCCAGGTCGATGCTGACGAATACGCTCGACTCGCTCGTGCTGCGTTCCATGCTGGCGGTGCGGGGCGTGCTCGCTGCGCTCATGCGGGAGACTCCTTCTGGTGACGTGCTAAGTGGATGTCGATGGTCGGCGGTGCGTACGGAATGTCCGCCGGGTCCTTCCGGCCGGAGCCGGTCTGCGGCCCGGCCGTCAGGCTCAGTGCCCGAGCAGTTCCCGGAGCCGGGTGAGGAAGGCCGTGGTCTCCGCCTCCGTGCCGGCGGTGACCCGGAGATGCCCCGGGATGCCGACGTCGCGGATGAGGACTCCGGCGTCCAGGAGGCCCTGCCAGATGGCCGCGGGATCCTCCATGCCGCCGAAGAAGACGTAGTTCGAGTCCGAGGACGCGGGCTTGAGCCCCATCTCCTGGAGTTCCGTGACGATGCGGTCGCGCTGGACCTTGATGTCTTCCACGTCCGCCATGAGCAGTTCCCGGTGGGACAGTGCGGCCAGAGCGGTGGCCTGGGTGATCGCTGAGAGGTGATACGGCAGACGGACGAGGCGGAGGGCGTCGGTGATCTCCGGCGCTGCGGCCAGGTAACCCAGGCGGGCGCCCGCCAGGGCGAAGGCCTTGCTCATGGTGCGGCTGACGATGAGCCGCTCGCGGCCCGGCAGCAGCGTGAGAGCGCTCGGCGTCCCTTCGTGGGCGAACTCGTGGTACGCCTCATCGACGATCACGATGGTCTGACTGGCCTCACCCGCCTCGTACACGGCTTCGACCACATCGAGGCCGAGCTTGGTGCCGGTCGGGTTGTTCGGGGAGCACAGGAACACGACGCTCGGGCCGAGTTCGCGCACCTGACGGGCGGCCGATTCGGCGGACAGTTCGAAGTCGGCGTCGCGGACGCCCTTCACATACTCGGTGTCGGTTCCACTGGCCAGCAAGGGGTACATGGAGTACGTCGGAGGGAATCCCAGCGCCGTGCGGCCAGGGCCGCCGAACGCCTGGAGGATCTGCTGGAGCACTTCATTGGAGCCGTTGGCGGCCCAGATGTTCTCGGCGGTCAGGCCGTGGCCCAGGTAGTCCGCCAGAGCCGTGCGCAGCTCCGTGAATTCGCGGTCCGGGTAGCGGTTGAGCGTGGTGGCAGCATGAGTGACGGCTTCCGTGATGGCCTCGACCACCGGAGCGGGAACGCCATGAGTGTTCTCATTGACGTTCAGGAGCACGGGGACGTCGATCTGGGGGGCACCGTACGGGCTGATCCCCCGGAGATTGTCTCGCAGGGGAAGCTTCGCCAAGCGCTGCATTTGTTCGCTCACCCGTACAGTCTAGTTTGCCCAGGTCTTCCGCCCTGAATTGTTGCTCGCTCACCGAACAAGCACCAAGCCGGACGGTCGCGGAGCGAGAGCGGGACCACTGATGGGCGGGAGCAACGCCGCCTTGAATCAACGCTGCGCTGGATCAGCGTGCCGCGGGGACGAAGAGGTCCTGACCGGCGACGATCTCCGAAGCCTTCAGGTCATTCAACCGAGCGATCTCGCCGACGACCTCACGGGTGTCCCGGCCCGGCGCGACCCGCTGAGCGATGTCCCAGACCGTGTCACCGGGCTGAACGACGACCGTCTGGGACGAGCCCACCGTATGGGTGTCGCTTGCGATCGCCGGAGTGAGCAAGGTGCCCAGCGCGAACGTGATGATCGCGGCGAGCAGGAGCGCGGCCGGGAGGCCGAAGAAGACGAACCGCCCACGGCGGGTCAACCGCATCCGCGGAGCAGCCTGCGTTCGGGTGATCGCAACAGCCTGTGCTGACATTTCGATTCCTCGCTTCCATCACGCCGCTTGGCATCTACGTTCGATGGCAATACGCCGTACATCCAGCTCGGTTCGAACATGTATTCGAACCTCGTTACTTCTATTTTTAGGACATAGCTACGAACACTGTCAAGACTCGCTAGAACAAATGTTTGATTCGGGCATCCTCCTGGCCTAGCGTTGGACGCAAGAAGAGTTCCTTTGGTGACCAGCACACCAGGGGGCACTGACAAAAATTTCGCGGGTCCGGAATCAGGCTCGCGAAGCGACAGGCAGCACCCGCCCTCCCGGAGGACGGGGATCCCCCACACGAGATCCAGGGAGTGACAGATGGCCAGGAGTTCATCGAACGAAGCCGGCCCGGGCAGAGCGCCGGGCAATCGCGGCCTCACTCCCCGTCAGAAGAAGATCCTGGAGACCATCCAGCGCTCGGTCGAGGCGAAGGGATACCCGCCGTCGATGCGGGAGATCGGTGACACCGTCGGGCTCGCCAGCCTGTCCAGCGTCACCCACCAGCTGAGCCAGCTCGAGCGTCTCGGTTACATCCGCCGGGATCCGAAGCGCCCCCGGGCGATGGAGATCCTCATCCCCCTGACCCTGGACACCCGCGAAGCACCGCGCGTGGCCTCGCTGCCCGAGCCACGGTCCATCGTGGCGGAGCTCAGCACCTCCTCGGACGCAGCCATGGTGCCTCTGGTCGGACGGATCGCAGCCGGTGGACCGATCCTGGCGGATCAGCAGGTGGAGGACGTCATGCCGCTCCCCCGCCAGCTCGTGGGACATGGCGAGCTCTTCATGCTTCAAGTCGCGGGTGATTCCATGATCGACGCGGCCATCTGCGACGGGGACTGGGTGGTCGTCCGGCGTCAGAACAACGCGGAGAACGGGGACATCGTGGCCGCCCTCCTCGACGACGAAGCGACGGTGAAGACTTTCCGGCAGCGTGACGGCCACACCTGGCTGCTGCCCCAGAACACGCGGTACGAGCCGATTCTGGGCGATCACGCCACGGTCATGGGCAAAGTGGTCTCGGTGCTGCGCTCACTCTGAGAAACCCCACCGGACGCCGCAGCGCGCGCCGGAGGACGAACAGCGGCCGGAAGACGAACAGCAGACGGCGAGGGCCTGAGCGGATCACCGCTCAGGCCCTCGCCTTTGTGCTGTGGTGGTGACCGCCCGGCTCAGCTCGTCGCCGTCGCGGCCTGTTCGCGGCCGGAGAGCCGCTGAAGCGCTGCGAGGACGACCTGCCGATCGGTGGTCGGCCAGAACGGCGGCAGCGTCGAGCGGATGAACCCGCCGTACCTCTCGGTGGCGAGGCGGGAGTCCAGGACCGCGACGACGCCCTTGTCGCCCGTCGAACGGATGAGCCGGCCCGCACCCTGTGCCATCTTGATGGCGGCGCTGCTGGCCGAGATCGCCATGAACCCGTTGCCCCCACTCTGGGCGACCGCCCGGGACCGCGCGGTGTTGAGGGGGTCGTCCGGCCGCGGGAACGGGATCCGGTCCATGATGACCAGCCGGCAGGAGTCACCGGGGACGTCCACGCCCTGCCACAGGGTCAACGTGCCGAAGAGACACGTGTCCCGGTCATCGGAGAACTCCTGGATGAGGGAGCTCATCGTCGCCTCCCCCTGACACAGGATCGGGACATCGACCCGCTCACGGACGTAGTCCGCAGCCTCCTCCGCAGCCCGCCGGGACGAGAACAGCCCGAGGGCTCCGCCGCCGGAGGCCTTGATGAGATCCACCACTTCGTCCAGTGCCTCCGGCGAGATCCCGCGGCCCGGTTTGGGCAGATGGCGTGCCACGTAGAGCATGCCCTGACGCGGGTAGTCGAACGGGGATCCGACGTCGATGCCCACCCAGTCGGGGGCGCCAGGACCCTGCAGTCCCACGTCACCGGCGGCCTGCTCGAACGCGGCGCCGATCGCGAGAGTCGCGGAGGTCAGGATCGCGGTGTGCCCGTCGAACAGTCCGTCACGGAGCTTCATGGCCACGCTGAGAGGCGCCACGGTCACGGTGGCGGGTGCGTCGTCGTCGGCGGGGCGATACCCGGCGCCGGGCTCGAAGGTGCCGCTGCGCGTCAGCCAGACGACTTCCTTCCGCTCGGCCGCCACGAGGAGACGTTCGCTGACTTCCAAAAGCTGCGTCAGCCGCGAGCGGGCAGCCTGCAGCGCCCCGTCCGCGGGTTGCCCCTGCTCCGGTTTGGAGTCGGAGAGTGCGGCGCGGCAGGCCTCCCGCACGGCGTCGATGGCCCGGCCGAGCGGTTCCTCGGGACCGCGCGGCAGCAGGCCGGTGGACAACAGGCCCAGTTCAGCCTCGAGTGCTCCGGCCGCGGCGTCGAGCGCTTCGACGTTGATGTGAGCGTGGCGACGGGCGGCCCGGGCTGCGGCGGTCACCATCGCCTCCGACAGCTGACCGGTGACCGCGCTCGTGACCCGGTCCTGCAATTCATGGGCCTCGTCCACGACCACGACGTCGTATTCGGGCAGCACGGCGACGCCTTCAAAAGCGTTGATGGCGAGCATGGCGTGGTTCGTGACGATGACGTCCGATTCGGCGGCGGTGGCCCGGGCCCGCTCGCTGAAGCATTCCTCGGACATCGGGCACTTCGCGGGACCGAGGCATTCCAGCGCCGTGACGGACACCTGCCGCCACGCCCGTTCGGACACACCCGGGGTCAGGTCGTCCCGGTCCCCGGTGTCGGTCTCCTGCGCCCACTCGCGCAGCCGCAGGATCTCGCGGCCGAGCTGGGTGCCCGGGCCGTTGCCGAGGCTCGGCCCGTTGCTCGAACTGAACAGCGCGCCATCGGCCCCCATGCCGAACAACTGGTCCTCCGAGGCGTCCTCTTCGGGGAAGCCTCCACCCACCTTGTGCAGGCACAGGTAGTTGGAGCGGCCCTTCACGAGGGCGGTCTTCACCGGCCGGGGAAGCTCGGGCGTGACCGTCTCCAGCAGGCGCGGCAGATCCCGGCCCATGATCTGGGCCTGAAGCGCGAGCGTCGCGGTGGAGATGACCGCACGGTGCCCGTTGCGCACGGCGTCGTCGATCACGGGCACGAGATACCCGAGCGACTTACCGGTGCCCGTGCCCGCCTGGACGAGCAGATGACGTTGCTCCTCGAGAGACGCGGCGACCTGCCGCACCATCTCGTGCTGGCCGGGGCGGTTCTGGCCGCCGAGGCTGCCGACGGCGGTGTCCAGGAGGGACAGCGCCCGCCGGATGGCGCGGCTGTCCCCCCTGGTCTCCTCCTCCGGCTCCTGCGGGGCCGCGGGCGTCTCACTCATGGATGACGAACTGCTCCAGTTCCGCTGCCAGGGATTCCCGGACGACGACGGTGACCCGCGTGCCCTCCCCGGTGTGCTCGAGGTTGAGGATCTCGGACTCCCCTTCGTGCAGCTTGTTCAGCAGATCGCCGCGCTGGTACGGCACGAGCAGTTCCATCCGCACATCGGGGCGCGGAATCGAACGGCTGATCTCCGCCAGCAGCTCCGGAATGCCGGCGCCGGTGCGGGCCGACACCTCCAGGCAGCGCGGTTCCCTCTGCTTCAGGCGTTCCACGACGAACGGATCCGCGGCATCCACCTTGTTGAGCACGATGATCTCGGGGACCTTCCGCGCATCCACTTCGGTGAACACTTGGCGGACCGCCGCGATCTGGCCCTCAGGATCCGGGTGGGACGCGTCCACCACGTGCAGGATCAGGTCGGAATCGGCCACCTCCTCCAGCGTGGAACGGAACGCCTCCACGAGCTGCGTCGGCAGGGACCGCACGAAGCCGACCGTGTCCGCCAGCGTGTACGTGATCCCGTCCGGCGTCTGCGCCCTGCGCACCGTGGGATCCAGGGTGGCGAACAGCGCGTTCTCCACCAGAACCCCGGCGTCGGTGAGCCGGTTCAGCAGCGAGGACTTGCCGGCGTTGGTGTAACCGGCGATCGCCACCGAGGGGACCTCATGACGCTTGCGGTTGGCACGCTTGGCCTCACGGGCGGGCTTCATGGCGTCGATCTCACGGCGGAGCTTGGCCATGCGGGTACGGATCTTCCGGCGGTCCAGCTCGATCTTCGTCTCACCGGGACCACGGGATCCCATGCCGGCGCCGGCGCTGCCCACCTGGCCACCGGCCTGGCGGGACATGGACTCGCCCCAGCCACGCAGACGCGGCAGCAGGTATTCCAGCTGAGCCAGCTCCACCTGCGCCTTGCCTTCCCGGCTCTTCGCATGCTGCGCGAAGATGTCCAGGATGAGCCCGGTGCGGTCGATGACCTTCACTTTGACGATGTCCTCCAAGGACCGCCGCTGCGAAGGCGCCAGTTCGGAGTCGACGACCACGGTGTCGGCGCCGGTCGCCATGACGATGTCACGGAGCTCCAGTGCCTTGCCGGAGCCGAGGAACGTCCCGGGGTCCGGCTTGAGGCGCTTCTGGACCAGTCCGTCCAGCACCTCGGAGCCGGCGGTCTCGGCCAGCGCGGCGAGTTCCCGCAGGGAGTTCTCCGCATCGGCGAGCGTGCCTTCGGTCCATAGCCCGGCCAGGACCACGCGCTCCAGACGGAGCTGGCGGTACTCGACCTCGGTGACGTCCTCGAGCTCGGTGGACAGGCCCGCCACGCGACGCCGGGCGCGCCTCTCGGCGAGATCCTGCTGCAGGCCGTCGAATTCGCTGTGTTCCTTGTCCAGCGTGGACAGGGCCTGGGCTCTGGAGCCCAGCACGGTGCCGCGGGGGGTACCGGAGCCGGCCCCCGCTTCCGGTTCCACCGCGTCGGATTCGGTGGCGAGGATGCGGTCGATGACGGCCTGCATCTCCTCCGGAGTCAGTTCAGAACCAGAATGAGTCTGTTCAGTCATGGTCTCCCTCAAAGCGTTCGGTCCCATGCTAGCCGGAGGCTCCGACAACACGGGCAGGTGGTGAAAGGAGGTGCGGAAAGGAAAAAACACGTTTTCCGGGATTTCGAAGGATCAGTCCGGAAGGAATTCCTGCAGTACCGCACCACTGGGGTCAGGGTCACGGGGTCGACCGGTGCCACGCGACGACAGGCTTCACCTCAGGATCGGCATCAACAGCGGATCAGTGAGCGAAGCGGCGCGTGGGTCCGGGACTCATTACAGGAAAGACAGCATTGCACCATTCTACCAGCTCCCGCGCCTGGCCACGGCCCACTAAGGTTGCACGCATGGAGTCCGCACACTACTTCAGCAGCGAGCCGGCCGGGGAGTTCATCCGCAAGCCGCTCAGGGTCGTTCTGGACGGCAAGGAGCGCTCCTTGCACACCTCCACGGGCATCTTCAGCCCCGACGCCATCGACAAGGGCACCAGGATCCTTCTGGACGAAGTCCCCGCACCGGCCTCCGAGGGCTCCTTCCTGGACATCGGCTGCGGCTGGGGACCCATCGCCCTGACCTTGGCGCTCAAGTCGCCGGAGGCCCGGGTCACCGCTGTGGACGTCAATCAGCGCTGCATCGCGCTGACCACCGAGAATGCGGCCACCCTGGGACTGACCAATCTCATCGCCTCACTCCCCCAGGACGTGGACCCGGAGCTCGGATTCGACCTCATCTGGTCCAATCCGCCCATCAGGATCGGCAAGGCGGAACTCCACGAGTTGCTGCAGCTCTGGCTTCCCCGGCTCAACCCCGGCGGCGAGGCTTACCTGGTCGTCCAGAAGAACCTCGGCTCGGACTCGTTGCAGAAATGGCTCGCGGACACGCTGCCCGCCGGGTTCGCCGTCTCACGCTTCTCGACCGCGAAGTCGTTCCGCGTGCTGCGGGTCGTCCGCGAAGGCTGACGCCCTCCGCCCCGGCCAGGCGCCGTGAGCACGACGACGCCGGGCCCCGCCCGCCGTCGCCGGCCTGCGGTCTGCGCGTGCCCGGCTCAGCCGCGGCCGGGCCCCTCAGGCGAGGCGGCCGCGTGCCACGATCGTCGCAGGACCACTGAGGACCACGTGCTCGCCGTCGGACGCGGCCGGCAGGAACTCGACCCCGACCACGCCGCCGGGCACCTGGACATCCCAGCGTGACGGTGCGCCGGCACCCGCCCAGTACCGGATCGCCGCGGCGGCCGCACAGGCGCCGGTGCCGCACGACTGGGTCTCCCCCACGCCGCGCTCGTGCACCCGCATGGTCACATGGCCCTTCCCGTCTTGCACGAGCGGCTCCGCGGGCACCACGAACTCGACATTCGTGCCGTTCGGAGGAACCGGGTGCACCGCCGGGATCTCGGTGAGCGGAAGAGCGGCGAGCTCGTCCAGCCCGGCCAGGGCCAGCACCGTGTGCGGATTGCCCATCGTGATCGACAGCGCCGGGCGTTCGCCGTCCAGACCGCGCGCGGTGACGAGTGAATCGACGGCCCTCTCGGCCGCCTCCTCCGGGTGGATGAAAGCCCACGGCCCCATGTCCACCGCGTAGCCCTCGGGAACCAGGGTGACGGCCTTGACACCGGCGCGCGTGCCGACTTTGAGGACGGAGTTGTCATCGAGACGGGCGAGCCCGGAGTCGAGCAGGAAGTGCACGAAGGCGCGGACCCCGTTGCCGCACATCTCGGCGATGGAACCGTCGTTGTTGCGGTAGTCCATGAACCATTCGGCGTCCGGCTCGGAGGCGAGCAGCTCCTGACCTTCGGGCAGGAGACGGGTCGGGATGGCACGGATCAGTCCGTCGCCGCCGATGCCCTGGTGCCGGTCGCACAGCACGGCCACCTGCTCCGCCGTGAGAGGACGCAGGCCGTCGGGGTCGGCGATCAGCACGAAATCGTTGCCCGTGCCGTGTCCCTTGGCGAACTCCAGGCCGCTCAGTCCGGCGAGGACGACGGCAGCGGGAGCAGGAAGCGTCTCAGTCATGGTTCCAGCGTACAGATGTTCACCTAAGCGGCAGAACCCGGGAACTCCTCCTCCACCCGGCGCAGGGCCTGTTCGACAAGGTCCGGGGCGGTCCAGTCCAGCCAGTGGATCCGGGGATCCGCCCGGAACCAGGTGAGCTGGCGGCGCGCGAACTTGCGGGTCGCCACGATCGTCTCCTCGACGGCTTCCGCCAGGGTGAGCGTCCCGTCCTGGGCCGCGAGGAACTGCGCATAGCCGATGGCCCGTCCAGCCGTCTTCCCCTCACGCAGCCCTTGGGTCTCCAGGTCGCGGACCTCGTCCTGCAGGCCCTGCTCGACCATGCGGTGGACCCTCAGGGCGAGGCGCTCTTTGAGGACCTCGCGGTCGGCTTCGAGTCCCAGTTGCAGGGCCGGCTGGACGTACTCCCGTGTGGGCATGAACGCACTGAACGGGCGCCCCGTGAGCTGGTGCACTTCGAGGGCGCGGATGACACGGCGTTCGTCCTGCAGACGGTCCGCGCTGACAGGATCGACGGCCCGGAGACGCTCTCGCAACGGCGCCAGGCCACGGGATGCCGCCTCGGCTTCCAGCGTGGCGCGCAGTTCGGGATCGGTGCCGGGGAACTCCAGGACGTCGAGAGCCGCTCGGACGTACAGTCCCGAACCTCCGACCAGGATGGGTACCGCTCCCCTGCCCCGGATGTCGTCGATCAGAGCCCGGGCCTGGGCCTGGAAGTCGCTGACGCTGGCTTCCTCGACCACGTCCAGGATGTCGAGCAGGTGGTGCGGAACCCCTTCGCGCTCCGCGACGCTGAGCTTGGCCGTGCCGATGTCCATGCCACGGTAGAACTGCATGGCGTCCGCGTTGATGATCTCCCCGCCCAGGCGCTCGGCCAGGCGGAGACCCAGCTCGGACTTCCCCGTGCCGGTGGCCCCGACGACGGCGATCAGCGGCGGCGTGCGGTCGTGGACGGTCACGCGTCGGGCCCCAGGGCTGCGGCCGGATCAGTGCGCAAGCATGCGCCTGTGCCACTCACCTGGAAGAGCACGACGGAGTCCGGCGCCCTCATCGGACGGGGGTGGGCAGCTTCGGCATGCCGAGGAGCACGCTCTTGCCCGGCACGGTGCCGGCGGTCCCCGCAGACGGAACCCCGCACGAATCCGCCTGGGCGCGATCCCATGCGTCCCCCGCACGGGACCTGCGAAGCCGGTATTCCGAGGCGTCCCGCGGGTCGGCGATGAGGTGGAACGGGGCGGCCTCGGTGATGGTCACGGTGACGAGGTCGCCGGGCCGGGGTGTCTCGGCACCTGCAGGGACACTGAAGTGCACCAGCCGCTGGTCCTTGGCACGACCACTGAGGCGGTGCGTCTGGTCGGACTTCCGGCCGCTCTGAGCCGCGACGAGGATCTCCACTTCGCGGCCCACCTGCTTCGCGTTCTCCTCGGCGGCGATCCGGTCCTGGAGAGCGATCAGCCGCTCGTAGCGTTCCTGGACCACGGCCTTCGGGAGCTGGCCCTCGAGTTCCGCGGCGGGCGTGCCGGGACGCTTGGAGTACTGGAAGGTGAAGGCCGTGGCGAAGCGGGACTTCTCCACGACGTCGAGGGTGGCCTGGAAGTCCTCCTCCGTCTCGCCCGGGAAACCCACGATGATGTCGGTCGAGATGGCCGCGTCCGGAATCCGTTCCCGCACCTTGTCGAGGATGCCGAGGAAACGGGTGGAGCGGTACGAACGGCGCATGTCCTTGAGGACCTTGTCGGAACCGGACTGCAGCGGCATGTGCAGCTGCGGCATCACATTGGGGGTCTCGGCCATCGCGGCGATCACGTCGTCCGTGAACGCCGCGGGATGCGGGCTCGTGAACCGGACGCGCTCGAGTCCTTCGATGTCGCCGCAGGCCCGCAGGAGCTTGCTGAAGGCCTGGCGGTCGCCGAATTCGACACCGTAGGAGTTCACGTTCTGCCCGAGCAGCGTCACCTCGATGGCGCCGTCGTCCACGAGGGCCTGGATCTCCGCGAGGATCTCCCCCGGCCGGCGGTCCCGCTCCTTGCCGCGGAGCGAGGGCACGATGCAGAAGGTGCACGTGTTGTTGCAGCCGACGCTGATGGAGACCCAGCCCGAGTAGACGGAATCACGCTTGGTCGGCAGCGTGGAGGGGAAGACCTCGAGGGATTCCAGGATCTCCAGCTCGGCGGTGGCATTGTGCCGGGCGCGTTCGAGCAGCGCGGGAAGGGCGCCCACATTGTGGGTTCCGAAGACGGCGTCCACCCACGGCGCCTTCTGAAGGATCGTCTCGCGGTCCTTCTGTGCCAGGCAGCCGCCGACGGCGATCTGCATCCCGGGATTCTTCTCCTTGACGGGGCGCAGCTGACCCAGGTGCCCGTAGAGCTTGTTGTCGGCGTTCTCGCGGACGGCACAGGTGTTGAACACGATGACGTCGGCCAACTCCTCGGTGGCGGGCACCAGCCCGGCGTCTTCGAGCAGGCCCGACATGCGCTCCGAGTCGTGGACGTTCATCTGGCAGCCGAAGGTCCGGACCTGATACGTCCGCGGGGCCGAGTCCTCCGGCACGTCGTGTCCGACGGCGGCAGGAACGGAGGCCGGAGTGCCGGCGGACGACGAAGAAGGAATGCTCACGCTCACCTTTCAAGGGTACCGGGACCGGAGCGGGCGCCTCCTCATGGGCTCCCGTTCAGCCTCATGGGCTCCCGTTCAGGGCCCGGGGCTCACTCCCAGGAATCGTCCTCGCGGTTCAGCTCCTCCGCGACGATGCCGAAGGCCACGCCCGGGGAATGCCCCTTGCGCACCAGCATGGCCACGAGGCGGCGGGTGTGCTTGTCCTTCTCGGCGCGGTCCAGGGACGCGCGGTCCACCCGCGCGAGCTTCTTGGCCACCAGATAGCGTGCCGCCTCGCGTTCATCAGCGGCGGTCAGCTGCTCCAGGGCCGCTTCGATGAGGTGATCTGCCACGCCTTTCTCCCGGAGCTCGCGGCGCAAGGTCGATGATCCCAGGTGACGATGCTCCGCCCGGCTGCGGACCCAGAGCTCGGCGAACTCGGCGTCGTTGATGAGCCGGAGCTCCTCGAACCGGTCGAGCGCGGCGCGGGCGGCCGTTTCGGGAACCTCGCGGTCCTTGAGCTTGGTGGCGAGCTGGTGCCGTGTCCGAGGCCCGGCGCTCAGCTGCCTCAGGATGATGGTGCGGGCCACTGCTTCCGGGTCGGCGTCGCGATCCTGTTCGGGTTCCGGCGGAACGGCGCCCGTGGACTCGGGCCGCCTACGCCTTCGCGCAGGGGCGGTCTCCGAGCCGCCCTCGGGATCATGCCCCGCACCCCACGGCAACTCCTTGGGTGGCCCGGTGGGCTTGGACAGGGCCGAAGCGGGCTGGAGCCCCGGCACGGTCATGCCGGGGCTCCAGGGTTCAGCGCTCATGTTGTCGGCGGAGGGCTGTTCCGAACGTGCCACCTCAGTACCCGTCGACGGCCTTCAGCTTCGGGTTCTCTTCCTCTTCCTGAGCGACCTGGCCGACGCCGAGCTTCTCCTTGATGAGACGCTCGAGCTCGTCGGCGAGATCCGGGTTGTCCCGGAGGAACCGGCGGGAGTTCTCCATGCCCTGGCCGAGCTGGTCACCGTCATAGGTGTACCAGGAGCCGGACTTCTTGATGATGCCGTGCTCCACACCCATGTCGATGATGCCGCCCTCGCGGGAGATGCCCTGACCATAGATGATGTCGAACTCGGCGGTCTTGAAGGGCGGAGCCATCTTGTTCTTGACGATCTTGACCTTCGTCCGGTTGCCCACCGAATCAGCACCCTCCTTGAGGGTCTGGATACGGCGCACGTCCATACGCACCGAGGCGTAGAACTTCAGGGCCTTACCACCGGTGGTCGTCTCGGGAGACCCGAAGAAGACACCGATCTTCTCGCGGAGCTGGTTGATGAAGATGGCGGTGGTCTTGGTCTGGTTCAGTCGACCGGTGATCTTACGGAGGGCCTGGCTCATCAGACGGGCCTGCAGACCCACATGGCTGTCACCCATCTCGCCCTCGATTTCCGCACGCGGCACCAGGGCGGCCACGGAGTCGATGACGATGATGTCCAGCGCGCCGGAGGAGACCAGCATGTCCATGATCTCCAAGGCCTGCTCACCGGTGTCCGGCTGGGAGACCAGCAGGGCGTCCGTGTCCACGCCCAGCTTGGCCGCGTACTCCGGATCGAGGGCGTGCTCGGCGTCGATGAAGGCCGCGAGACCGCCATTGCGCTGCGCATTGGCGACGGCGTGCAGGGCGACCGTGGTCTTACCGGAGGATTCCGGACCGTAGATCTCCACCACGCGTCCGCGCGGCAGACCGCCGATGCCCAGAGCCACGTCCATGGCGATGGAGCCGGTGGGGATCACTTCGATGGGGGCACGGGTGTCATCCCCGAGCCGCATGATGGATCCCTTGCCGAATTGCTTGTCGATCTGGGCCAGTGCCGCTTCAAGAGCTTTGGCGCGGTCCGGTGTTGCTGCCGCCATGACGTACCCCTACCCCTAGGTTGTTTCGCGGACCCGTGCGGCCCGGCGAAGTTGATGACACGAATCGTCGGTTCCCGGATGAGAACCTTCACTGACGAGCCTAGGGAGCAGGACTGACATTATTTCCCGCGACCTTGGCTCATGTGGACAACTCGCCCGTCTTTTCTCTGGATATCAGCCTAGCCCCATTCGAACAACTATTCGAATGATTTCTCGGCGTGTTGAAGGAACTTACGGGAGAGATCCTCGCGATTCAGGCTTTCTTGGCAGCCTTCGGGTCCTTGCCGAGCCTCCGGCTCTCCGGAACATCCTGGGCTTCACACACCGCGAGCCAGATGGACCTCAGGTCGAGTCCGTCCCTGAGCGCCTGATCCGGAGTCCGGCTGCCCAGCTCGCGCAGCGCGAGGTTCGTGGCCAGATGGCGTGCGTAGGCGGGGCCGAACTCGTCGTCCATCAACTGCCAGAACTGGGAACGTCGCATCGGTCCAGCTTCTCATGCCCCGGTCACCACCGTGGTCACAGTGCCACATCGCAAGGGAGGGCGCCCCTGACCAAACTAGAATGGACGCATGATTCCAGCCGAGCGCGACGGCAGCGCCGACAGCCCCACCCCCGGCGACGAGCCCAGGGCGGTGGAGACGCCGGCGTCGGACACCCCGGAAGGCGCACGCCTGGACGAGGCGATCCACGCCGTCGAGCATCAGCTCAGCCTGCTCTGGCGACGGGGCCGGGCCGTCTCCCTGCGCCTGTCGCGGCAGGTCCATCCCGACATGGACCCTTCGGCCTATGGCCTGCTGTCGATCCTCCGCAGGCAGGGACCCATCCGGCTGACGGAACTCGCCGGTCTGATCGGGGTCGGCAAACCCACGGTGAGCCGCCAGATCACCTTCCTGATGCAGCTGGGACTGGTGTCCAAGGACGCCGACCCCCTGGACGGCCGCGCCCAATTGCTGCACCTCACCGAGCACGGCGAGGAGACCATGGCACGCGTGCAGGACGCCCGGCGGGAGATCTTCCGGCAGCGCCTGGGCGAATGGGACACGCCCGCCCTGGACGCGCTGGCCGAGAACCTCGAGCGGCTCAACACCATCTACGAACGGGACGGCCTGTAGAAGCACAGCCGGTCAGCGAACAGGGAAGGGCCCCGGCACACGAGGTGCCGGGGCCCTTCCTTCTCACTTCTGCCGCTCTCAGCGGCTCCCGACGAGCTCCAGCTCGTCCCCCAGGCCACGGCCGTAGCGCTGGGTGAAGTCCTGCGGGACGGTGTCCGGGACGGCGACGCCCTCGGCCACGGCCACACGATCACTGACCTCACGGAGCATGCTGGACAGCGGAACGTCCAATGCCGAGCAGATCGAGGAGAGCAGCTCAGAAGATGCTTCCTTCTGGCCACGCTCGACCTCACTCAGATACCCGAGCGAAACCCGCGCGCTGTGGGAGACTTCCCGCAGTGTGCGTCCCTGGCGCTGACGGACATCGCGGAGGACGTCACCGATCTCGTGACGTAGGATCACCATCTTGCGCTCCTTCGCTTCGTGCTGTGCCGGATCGAGTAGGCCCACATCCTTCCAGCGGACCACGCCGTTCACGGATACGGGCTGCTTGACCATGTGTATCGCTTGCTCCTTCGTTCAGGCCGGGGCCTGAATTTCATCCTATGACCATCACCCTTGTGATGGCGACACTAAAGTAACTCCCGGCTCTCAGCTTTTGTTCCCCGGAGGCTCTTTCCCAGGGAACTCACGGAGTGCGTCCAGCAAATGGCCGATCGCTCCCCGTAACGCCGCTTCACGGATCTGCTCGCGCCCTCCGACGAAATGGTGGGCGAACGCCCTCGCCCCCTGCGCATCCGCGATCCCGATGAACACGGTGCCCACGGGCTTGCCGTCATGGGCCTCGGGACCGGCGACGCCCGTCGTGCTGACAGCCACGTCCGCTCCGCAGGCACGCCGCGCCCCGGCGGCCATCTCCCGCGCCACGTCGGCGTCCACCGACCCCCGCTCGGCGAGCAGAGCGCCGCTCACGCCCAGGACCTGTTGCTTGACCTCGTTGTGGTACGACACGACTCCCCCACGCAGCGTCGCCGAGGCGCCCGGCACATCGGCCAGCCGGGCCGCGACGAGCCCAGCGGTCAGCGATTCGGCCGTGGCGACCGTGATGCCGCGCGAGATGGCGAGCTCGACGGTGTCCTGGACCGTCATGGGGAAGGTGTCAGGCACGGGACCCTCCCCGGATGAGCCGCGCCGACAGGAACACGTACTGCAGTCCCGTCACCAGGGTCACCGCCACGGTGGCGAGCAGCAGCACGAACGCCGCCACTCCCAGCCACGTCCACTGCGCCGTGAACGGCAGGAGGTAGAGGAACAGCACCACGGTCTGGAGCACGGTCTTGATCTTGCCACCGCTGGAGGCCGGGATGACCCCGTACCGGATGACCACCAGGCGCAGCAGGGTGATCCCCCACTCGCGCACCAGGATGATCAGCGTGGCCCACCATGGGATCTCGCCGAGGACGGAGAGGATCACGAAGGCCGCACCGGTCAGGAGCTTGTCCGCGATGGGATCGGCGATCTTGCCGAAATCCGTGATCAGCCCACGGGCACGGGCGATGTCGCCATCCAGCTTGTCCGTGTACATCGCGACGGCGAACACCGCCAGGGCTGCCCAGCGCCACAGGCCGTGCTCGCCCGCGTCCGCGAGCAGGAACCAGGCGAAAAACGGGACCAGCGCGATCCGCAGCATGGTCAGGATGTTGGGCAGGTTCCAGACCTGCGACGTCGGGGTTCCGCTCACGTACTCAGGCTACCGTCCGGTCAGCTGCCACGCGTCTTCACCCTCGTCATCATCGTCGTCGCCGTAGTCACTCGCCTGCGTGCGCGCATCGAGATCCTGCTGGACCAGGTCCACGCCGTAGTCACCCATCTGGTGGTTGGCGTTGGCATTGTCCGCGAGGGCCTCGGTCGTGCTGTCCGGGGCTGCCGGGACGTCGTCGCCGCGGATCGTGGCAAGGACGGCGCCCAGATCGTCCGGCTTGACCAGGACGTCGCGGGCCTTGGATCCTTCGGACGGTCCGACGACGCCACGCGACTCCATGAGGTCCATCAGACGGCCGGCCTTGGCGAAGCCCACGCGGAGCTTGCGCTGCAGCATCGACGTCGAGCCGAACTGCGTGGTGACCACGAGTTCGGTGGCCTGCAGCAGGAGATCCAGATCGTCTCCGATGTCGTCGTCGATCTGCTTCTTGGGCGCCTCGGCCGCGACGTCGTCGCGGTAGGTGACCTGGAGCTGGCCCTTGACGTGCTCGACGACCTTGTGGATCTCGGACTCACTGACCCACGCACCCTGGACACGCATGGGCTTGGATGCGCCCATCGGCAGGAACAGCGCGTCACCCTGGCCGATGAGCTTCTCGGCGCCCGGCTGGTCCAGGACCACGCGGGAGTCGGTGACGGACGATGTCGCGAACGCCATGCGGGACGGGACGTTGGCCTTGATCAGACCGGTCACCACGTCCACGGACGGACGCTGGGTCGCGAGCACGAGGTGGATGCCGGCCGCACGGGCCAGCTGCGTGATGCGGACGATCGAGTCCTCGACGTCGCGCGGCGCGACCATCATGAGGTCGGCGAGCTCGTCCACGATCACCAGGAGGTACGGGTACGGCTTGATGATGCGCTTCGAATCCGGCGGCGGGACCACCTTGCCGGCGCGCACGGCCTTGTTGAAGTCGTCGATGTGCTTGTAACCGTAGTTCGCCAGGTCGTCGTACCGTGCGTCCATCTCCCGCACCACCCACTGGAGGGCCTCGGCGGCCTTCTTCGGGTTGGTGATGATCGGCGTGATGAGGTGCGGCACGCCCTCGTACGCGGTGAGTTCCACACGCTTCGGGTCGACCATGACCATGCGCACCTCGTCCGGCGTCGCGCGCATGAGGATGGACGTGATCATGGAGTTCACGAAGGACGACTTACCGGCGCCCGTGGCGCCGGCCACGAGCATGTGCGGCATCTTCGCCAGGTTGGCGACCACGAAGCCGCCCTCGACGTCCTTGCCGACGCCCATGACCATGGGGTGGTCGGTCCGGCGGGCGTTCTGGCTGCGCAGGACGTCGCCCAGGGACACGGTCTCGCGGTCCGTGTTCGGGATCTCGATGCCGATGGCGCTCTTGCCCGGGATCGGGCTCAGGATGCGGACATCCGAGCTCGCCACGGCGTAGGAGATGTTCTTGGACAGCGCGGTGACCCGCTCCACCTTGGTGCCGGGCGCCAGCTCGATCTCGTACCGGGTGACGGTCGGGCCACGGCTGAAGCCGGTCACGGCCGCGTCGACATTGAACTGCTGCAGGGTGTCCGTCAGCGCGGCGACGACGGCGTCATTGGCCTCCGTGCGCTCCTTCGGCACACTGCCGGCCACCAGGGCGTCGGCGTTGGGCAGCGTGTACGTCACGTCCCCGGCGAGCGAGAGCTGCTCGGTCCGCTGCGGGATCGGCGCCGGAATGGGCGGCTTCTGCGGCTCGACGTCGAACACCGTGGTGGCGGCGACGGCGGGAAGAGCCTGGGTGGCGGTGTCGTCCTGGCTCGTGGGCTCGGGCTGCGCCTGGCGTTCCTTGATCTTCTCGCGGGCCAGCTCGGACTGGGTGGGCCGGCGGACGCCGGCGGGGACGGCCGGGGCGGCAGGGGCTGCGGCGCCGGACGCCGGAGCCGGGCCGGACGCCGGGCCCGCCGCGTCGTCGTCGATCACGGCGTGTTCGAAGGCCTCATCGCCCACGTACCCGTCCACGGCACGGTCTTCCGGGCCCTTGTCCCGGCCGAAGAGCTTGCGCTTCCTGGCCGGCTTCGCGGGACGGTCATGCTCGTAGAGGTAGCTGCGGTCATGGCCGTCAGCGGTGAGGGGGTCCTGCAGATCCATGCCCATGAGGTGCTCGTAGGCTTCGCGGATCCTGCGCGGAATGGCCGTGAACGGCGTGGCGGTCACGATGAGGACCGAGGTGAAGGCGAGGAACGAATACAGCGCGATCGGCAGGGCCGCGTGGACGGCCGCCAGCGGGGATCCCACCAGGAAGCCGACCATCCCGCCGGCGCGGCGCACGCCGTCGAAACCGTCGAAGGGGCTCGGCTGGCCGCCGATCACGTGGGCGAGGCCCGATCCGGCGATCGTCATGATGATGAAGCCGATGCCGATGCGGTTGTTCCCTCGGGTGTCCTCCGGATGGCGGAAGAGCCGGACGCCGCAGACGGCGAGCATGAGCGGCAGCAGGTACGTCATCCACCCGAAGGTGCCATTGACCACCGAGGCCACCACGGTGGGCAGCCAGCCGCTCAGTCCCCACCACGCGAACGTGGCGATGAAGACCGCGAGGATCAGGTTGAAGAAGGCGGCGCCGTCACGACGGGCCTCCGGATCCAGGCCGCTGACGTCACGGCCGATCCGGCGCACCCCGGCGCCGACGGCGTGCGCCAGGCCCAGGTAGGCGCCCGCCAGGGCGCGGACGATCCACGGCTGTTCGGCGGCTCCGGCATTCTGGTGCCGGGCGGCCGCAGCCTTGGAAGCAGTGGCCCGGCCTGAACCGCCACGCGTGGTGGAAGTGCCGGTCTTGCTTTTCGTGGTGCCTTTAGGCGCGGAAGGGGTGCGGGTCGCCATAGTCCCACCCTAGCCCAGAAGCGCCGGAGAAACCCGGA